>Ga0255752_10000018_pt1 | contig 185029 bp, 174 predicted proteins | sample 011ome_25_FD_179952 | JGI IMG/M metagenome (GOLD analysis project Ga0255752, IMG submission 179952) | Coastal salt marsh microbial communities from the Groves Creek Marsh, Skidaway Island, Georgia - 011512CT metaG (version 2) | ecosystem: Environmental > Aquatic > Marine > Intertidal zone >...
CAACCACGTGCGACCACATCAGGCCTTAAACATGCGACCACCTGTGCCAGAAACTCTAATCACAAATGGCACTGAACTTGGGGGCTAGACAGTTCGCCATCGCACTCGCGATAAACAGCGCGTCGATCCGGTCCGGGTTTTCAAGGGCTTCGCGCAAACCATGGCTGGGTTCGAGGTCCAGCTGGAGCCCGACCGTTCCGAACTGCAGATCGAGATCGACGATCGCGCAGTTCCGCTGCATTTCATGTCCGACAATCCAGGCGAGATTAACCGCAAGGGTCGTGGCGCCCACGCCACCGCGGACCCCGACGACGGAAACAATATTACGCTCCATCTCTTCGTCTTCGACGGCACGCAGGACAGGCCGCGGGCGCGTGCCGGCCTCCAGTGCCTTGACCAGAGTATCCGGTTCGACCGGTTTCACCAGATAGTCGCTGACGCCAAGTTCCGACAGGCGACGATAGTAGGCAATATCGTTCACTGTCCCGATGGCGATCACCCGTGTCGCCGGATCGCACAGCGCAAGCAGCGAGCGGGCGCCCGCGTTCGGGTCTTCGGATCCCGAAAGATCGACGATCAGGATCGGCGGGGACGGGTTCTGCGACAGCGCCCCGAGCGCTGCGGACAGTCCTCCGTCCTGGAGGACGGCATTCGGCCAGCCTTCTGCGACGACGCTCTGCACCACGGTCCGCGTTTCCGGGTCGGACAGAAAGGCGGTAAGCTGTTCGTTTGCCAGCGAGCCGTTTCCGGCCTCGTTGAAGGCGGGAAGGGCATTCATTGTCCGCCTCCGACACCGGACTGGATCACAAGCGGCGTGAGTGCCGGAGATTCCTGTGCGCCGCCCTCGCGATAGGATTTGTAACGTCGCGCACCCACAGCCCCGTCGGCCGGGCCTCCTGTGCGTCCGCGCATAAGATCGCCGGGGTCTGCGACCATCAGGCCGAGATTGACGGCAGTTGCACAGCCGAAATTGCTGCTCCGGCGGTTGGCGGGATCGCCGTCCGCCCGCTTGGTCCAGTCCGGGCAGTCGGGCGGGACGACTACATGGCGACCGATCTCGATCAGGATGCTGCCATCCGGGTCAGTTCCAGCCGGACCTTCAGGCAGCAAGCCGGTCTTGAGCTGGAGACGGCGAAGTTCCGCTGCGACAGTCGTCTCCCGCCGGCTTGCCCGGCGAATATCGTTGCCGTCTGTATGAGTGGCCCGGGATCCGATCCGTATCGTGTCGCGATAGCCGGCATCGTGGCGGGCGAGGAACTGATGCAGGCGCGCGCGCTCGGCGTCCGACAGTTCGGCGGAGCTGTTCTCGAACCTCACCTGATGGTGGAAAGTAATCCAGCGGACGTCGTTGCGTTTGACGCTTTGTTCCGGGGACCAGGACGACATTTCCGGTGCACAGGCGGTGACCAGGGTCATCAGAATGACCGCGATAATCAGGACAGGTGTATTCGGCAGCCTGTTCCTGGCGATGAAAATTCTACGCTTGGGGGACATAGCGTGTTTCCTTTCAATCGATGAGGAAGCCGGCCGGACCGGCAAGGCCGTCGCGTGCGCCCCGTCCATGGACAACGCGTTTATCTTTTTCGAGCCGCGGCCGGTGCGTTTTGCCGCGATACAGCCGGTCCGTGTCGTTCGGCGGTGTCAGGCCTTTTGTCGGAGTGGACAGTCGCTTTGAATCGACCGGGCGCACGATGTAGGGAGTGACGATAATCACCAGCTCCGTCTCGTTGCGCTGGAACCTGTCGGAGCGGAACAGCCCGCCCAGGACGGGCAATTCGCCGAGGCCGGGCAGCTTGGAGACGTCCCGCGTGATATTGTTCTGAAGAAGCCCCGCAATGGCGAAGCTCTGACCGCTGCCAAGCTCGACCGTCGTTTCCGCCCGCCGCGTTGTGAGGGCAGGGATCGTAAACCCTGCAAGCTGTATCGCGCCGGTCGTGGTGAGCTGGCTGACCTCCGGATTTACCTTCAGGCTGATACGTTCGCCGACGAGTACCGGCGTAAAGGCAAGCGATACACCGAACTGCTTGAACTCGACGGTGATTTTGTCGTTCTCGGGCACAAGTATCGGAAACTCGCCGCCGGCAAGGAACGTTACGGATTCTCCCGATACCGCCGTCAGGTTCGGTTCGGCGAGGATCGTGATCAGGCCCTCGTCGTCCAGCGCATCTATAACGCCGTTCAGATCGATACTGCCGTTTCGAAAACCGCCGACGAGGCTGTTTGTACCGTTGTTCCGGACGAGTGACTGGCCGAGCGCATTGACGGCCGGCAGACCCGTCGCAAAACCGAACAGGAAGTTGCCGGTGCGGAACACGGCATCCCAGTTGATCCCGAACTGTTTCAGAATATCCCGCGAGACCTCCGCAACGCGCACCCGAAGATGAACCTGGTTCGGGGCGACAACCGATATCTGGTTCACCAGATCCTTCTCGTCCTTCACCAGGCGCATGGCGAGGCGCTGCGCAGCCTCGGCGTCCCTGGCGGAAAGCACGCGTCCGGACAGGACAAGCGTCTTGTCCATTGTCTCGACCTCAACGTCGGACCCGGGCAACATGGTTTTCAGTGTGGCCCGCAGGCGGCTCAGATTGTGGTTTACCGAAACCCGCTGGTTCAGGAGAACGCATTCCTCGCGATCGACGGCGTAGATGACGGTTTCGCCGGGCTGCTTTGCCATCAGGTAGACCAGACGCGGCGACTTCACCTGAACGTCGGCGACTTTCGGATCGGCAACAAAGACCGTCGATGCCGCACGGTCGAGCCGGATGAGTGTGCCTTTCGAGGCCTCAAGTACGATTGGCGCTTCTGCGGTGCCCCGGATTTCAGCGGCAGAAGCGCGGTGTGCCGCCGATACGCCGCCGATTCGGGTAAACATGACGAACAGCAGGCACAGAATGGCCACGCGGCGAATATCGATCATCAGTTTATTCCCTTCAGTTTGACGATTTCGGCCGCGTTGCCACGGACGACATTCACGACGCGATCCTGCGAGGTACCGCCAAGACGCCGGATCAGGCGGCTGACATCGCGGTCGTGCGTTATTGTTTTTCCGCGTATGGCAGGACAGTCGTGATCTTCTTCGACATTGCCGGTAAGCAGGTGTTCGCGCCGCAGGCTTCTGAGGCTGAGCGAGAGCTCGCTCAGGGTGACCGAAACCGCAATGATTTCGGCCTGAGCGGCTGTCACCTCGAGGGTCGCGGTCTTGGCGATCACGGCGGCGCCTTCCTGTGTCGCGGTCTTCTGATCGACTGCAAGAACCCGCACGTCCGTCAGAATTGTCTCGCTGGCACGGTTGATCTTTCGCTCCTGTCCCTCGCCGGACTGGACCTTGTGAGCGAGAATCAGATCGATCCGATCACCCGGAAACACGAAGCCGGAAATGCCGGATGTCGCTGTTACAGGTACGGAGACGGCGCGCATTCCCTGCGTCAGGACGGCAGCCAGAAAACCGCGTTCGCCGGCCTTCACCACGCGGTCTTCGGTGATGGGTTCGCCCGCGCTGATGACGCGGCGCAGGACGGCGCCGTGAATTGCCTTATCGGTGACCTTGCCCCGGCCCTGAACGATAAAGGACTTGGAGACCCCGTCTTCGGGCCATTCCTTCCATTCGAGATGGCCGGCGGTCAGAATCATTCCGGCGGGAAGCGCTGTGCGGGCAACAAGGACTTTCGGCGCATCGCTTTTGGCGACGGATTTGGGCAGCGACGCATACAGCTCGTTGCGCTGCTTGGTCAGCCAGCCCTGGACGAAAAACGCAGTCGCCGCGGCCAGAGACAGGGCGACGATGCCGACGAGGAGGGTGCGCGGGGTCATTCTCTTCACTCCTGCCTATCTAAACCAGTGATCCGGCGACCATGTAGAGGCCGCCGCCGGCAATCGCTGCGCCATAGGGCACTTTGGTATCGCGGATCGCGCCGATACGAAGCACCAGTGAGCCATCCGGCGTGCATAACGCGCTCTCGCGCCAGGCGCGGATTGCGAGAAACGCGGCAAGAACACCGCCGGCAAGCGCTGCGACGAACAAAAATTCTATGATGAGGTCCTGTCCGGCCCAGAGGGCGGCGGCCGTCATCAGCTTCACGTCGCCGCCGCCTGCAATTCGCAGCGCAAAGAAGGCGAAACCGACGGCAAAAACGACTGTTGCGACGACAAGCGCGCCCGGGATGATGTTCAGGTTCCCAATCGCCAGAATATGGGCGGGATAGAGGGCGATGATCGCGATACTGATCCGGTTGGGAATTTTGTAATCGCGCAGGTCGGACCAGCCAGCCCATACCAGAAGTCCGGCAAAGGCGGTCAGCGCCAGGCGATCGACAAGGAGGGGGAAGTCCATGTCTGCCTCTATATATTTATCGTTTCAGGAAATCGGTTTTTGCCGGGCGGGCTGGGGAGACAGCAGAAGCTGCCTCCCCGAACCCTCTGAATGGACAGCGGACGATGTCCATCCAGGCTGCCGCCACGTCGAGTGACGTCCCCCGGCAACAGCGCAGCTTGTTACGGCATACCGCCGGCGCCGCCGCCGGCAACGGCGCCGTCGAGCTTGGTCGAAACGGAGGTGAACATACCGTCCAGCGATGTGCCCATGGCTTCCAGGGCACCGATGGCGGCAACAGAAACCAGCGCCGCGATAAGGCCATACTCGATAGCCGTTGCACCGCTTTCGTCGTTGATAAGATTTTTAAGGGTCGTAAGCATTATGCATTCCTCTTGGTTCCATGAAGTAAGCCAGGGGAATAATGCGCAAAAATTATTACTTAAAGATTAATATGAGAATAAAAAATAAAATGAAATCAAATAGATAAACCATTTTCATTATAGAAATAAAAGTGTCTGAAAGTATTTTTATTATATTCAGAATTTCGCCTGAAAATGCCCTGAATTTTCATCTAATCTGAATGCAAAGTCCCCGAAAGCTTTTTTCTAATTATAAACCGCATTTTTCCGGGGTTTTATCGATAGTTAACAGCGGGTTATAGAATCCGGAATAATCTGCCCTCACAGAATCGCAGGGTGATAGGTATGACTCTTTACTCCATGTGCCAGAGTATTCGAAAAATTTTTGGTGATATCAAAACCGATACACGGGGGGCGGTGGCCGTCTTCGTCGCGGGCGGGATCATCAGTATGGTGGGCGCCGTCGGCCTCGCGACGGACGCCGCGCGCGGATACATGGTCAAGGCCCGTCTCAGCCAGGCGCTCGATTCGGCCGCTCTTGCCGGCGGCCGCGAAATATTTTCGCCGACCCGGGACGCCGATATCAAGATGTTCTTCGGCGCGAATTTTCCTCCCGGCTATCTGGGGGCAACGATCACGGGTCCGATTATTCAGGTTTCTCCTGACAACGAGAAACTGACCCTGACGGCTTCGGCGAAGCTCGACACGACCTTTATGAAGGCGCTTGGCTTTTCGGAACTGAATGTTTCGACGGCGACGGAAGTCACCCGGGAGACAACTTATCTCGACGTTGTGATCGCGATCGATATGTCGGGATCCATGGGCAGCTACACGGGCGGGCAGTCGCGTATCGCGGCTGCGCGGACGGCGGCGAAGGACCTCGTGAATATCCTGTTCGGCAACCAGGAAACCAAGGAGTTGCTGACGATCGGTGTCGTGCCGTGGAACGGGAAGGTGAATGTCACCCGGAACGGGACGGTCTTCGATGCGACTTTGACGACGGCAACGTCCGTACCGGCCTTCACCAACCCGATCACTGGGACGGTCCAGTCGACCGTTTATGTACCGAACAACTCGCCGGTACCGTTACTTTCGGCGCCGCCCGCCGACTGGAAGGGCTGCGTATATTCGAGGTTCCTCGATAACGGTATCGACGATGACGACGCCGATATCGTCTACAGCGCACTTTCAAGTGGCACGGGGGACTGGAATGCCTGGGACTGGGTCGGCGCCGACGCCGAACCCGCTTCTCCCGGGGTGTGCTTCATGGCGACCAACGGTTCGGAATGTACACCGTGTCTCAGTCACGGAATTACCGCGCTTCAAAGCACCAAGAGCGGCACGATTGCGGCAATCGACGAACTGACATCGCCGACCGGGACCACCAATATTACGCAGGGCCTTGGCTGGGCATGGCGGGTGGTCAAGCCGGAAGCGCCCTATACGGAAGCCGATCCTGATCCGGACGGACCGCGTCAGCAGGCGATCGTCCTGCTGACGGACGGCGAAAATTTCGCCGGCAACGGCGACGGATACAAGACCGTTTTCGGATATGGCAGCGCGGGCAGGGACGATATGGATGATCGTCTCCGTGCCCTGGCGACCAACGTCAAGGCGTCTGGCGTGAAAATCTACACGATCCAGTTCGCGAACTCGGGGGGACCGCTGGAAGCCCTGATGAAGGAAATCGCGAGCGGACCCGACGCCCCGTATTATCATTACGCGCCTGATCCCGGCACGTTGCAGACGGTGTTTCAGGGGGTCGCAAACCACCTCTCTGAACTGCGCCTGTCCAAATAGGGGCTGACAGGCAGCCGGTCAGCTTCCGTATCTGGTCCGCGCCGTGATGAACGTCAGGAACGCGGCGGCAACGAACATCCCGCTGATCCAGAACACCCACTGGCCGCCCATATTGTCCATGGCATAGCCAAGAACGATCGGGATCAGCGCGCCGCCAAGGTTGGAACCGGTCGATGCAAATCCCATGACCTTGCCCATGGAGCCGGGCGGGGTGATGGAGCGCAAGAGAAGATCCCGCGACGGGATCAGCAGACCGATCAGGAAACCGGCGAGCGCGAGCAGGGCCACCAGCAGGAAACCCTGGATATTGACCCACCCGAGAAGGGCGATAATCACCGCGGCCGGAATCAACGTTGCGATCGCCGTCGCCACACGGGGGCCGAACCGGTCGGCGACAAACCCGCCGGAAAGAATGCCGAACACCGACCCGACCGTGAAGGCGCTCAGCGCCAGCGCGGCAACGACCTCAGGGGTCCCGTACATATCGTTCAGCGCAGCGACCAGAAAGGCCCGCACGCCGCCGCCGCCCATCTGGTGCAGCACGAAATACAGGAAACACATCATGATCGGCAGCGAGAGGATCAGTTTCAATCCCTGCTGAAGCGTCATGGCCTCCGCATCGTCGTCTTTCTTGTCGGCTTTTTTCTTTGCACCGCTGTCGCTGAGCGAGGCCGATTGCGTCAGCAGAACAAGCGCGGCCAGCAGACCGATAATCCCGATCATCAGGAAGGATGCCCGCCAGTGCCAGAGGGCCGCAACGCCGGTCATGAAGATCGGGGCGATGGCAAATCCCACATACCCCGTGGCCGAATGGATCGAAAAAGCCCGCCCCATGCGCTCTTCGCTGACGCGTGCGGACAATATGGCGTAGTCGGCCGGGTGAAAGACGGTGTGGCCGATGCCGGCTATGCCGGCGAGAACGAGCATGTGCCAGTATTCAGTCGCGACGCCGAAGAGACCGATCGCGACGGCTTCGAGCGCAAGGCCGCCGATGAGCACGGTACGCGCGCCGATCCGGTCTACCAGGAAACCGACCGGTGTCTGCGCAACGGTCGTTACGGCGGCGAACGCGGTAATGATCGCGCCCGCCTGGGTATAATTGAGGGAATAGACCGACATCAGGATGGGGAACATCGGCGGGATTACCAGCCAGTAGACATGGCTCATCATGTGCGGGAAGCACACGAGGCTGATGACCTTGATGTCCTGATTCATCGTATTCGAAATGCGTGCCACGATCTTATTCCTTAAATTTCGGCCAGATTAATCCCTTATCCCGGGGCAGGGAATGGCCGATTGCTAATCCGCAGGCGGCGGGCAGGCGGCCGTGTACCAGTCGGCAATCTGGCGTCCCACGACGAAAACGGCGTCGTCGCGTGCCTGCAGCATGTCCAGCATCCGTTCCAGCCAGGCGAACCTGTGCGGAACCCCGATCAGATGCGGATGGAGGGCCAGCGTCAGCACGCGGGGTTGTGTTTTCAGTTCGGTGTCGAAGACCTTCAGCGTATCGACCAGACGGTCGTGGATCTCCGATGAATGCTGGCGTTCGACCGCATAGACGGGACTGTCATTCAGCTCCAGCGTATAGGGCAGGGACAGCAGCGGGCCGTTTTTGGTGGTCATCCAGCAGGGCAGGTCGTCAAGTACCCAGTCGAACACGTATTCGATGCCGAGTTCGGTGAGGATATCCGGGGTGTCGAAGCTCTCCTTGAGACCCGGTCCGAGCCAGCCCGGCGGACGGGTGCCGGTAAAGTCCTCGATCATTTTCATGGCAAGGGCGATGACATCCCGTTCGTCGGTTTCGCCCTGGATCGATTTCTGGTGAACGCCGTGGCCGATGAATTCCCAGCCCGCATCCCGCATGGCTTCCGCACAGGCCGGGTAGGCGTCAATAACGCCGGCATTGAGGCTAACGCTTGCCGGCAGGCCGCGCCGTGCAAAGCAATCGAGCAGGCGCGGCATGCCGGAGCGCATGCCGTATTCGGCCCAGCTGAAATTGGGAATATCAGGAATCTGCTCCAGGCCGTGCGGCGCCGTCAGGTATTTCCGCGGCATGCTCTGATCGAACAACCAGTGTTCCACGTTCACCACCAGATGGACGATCAGCGGTTTCCCATCAATGCCTTCGAGGGGCGGGCGTTCGGAAGACATCTGATATGGAATTCGGGGGTTGCTGGCCATTTTTGCTCCCTTAATAAACCGAGCCTTTAAATAGCACGATCACGGGGACTCGTAACCTTCCAGATTGATGGCGATTGACAAGCAGGCCCGGCAAGATAATATCAGATGATATAAAAAGGGCAGCGCCCGGAGGAGGAGACATGAGCAAATTTGTGATCGGGCCGCATATGCGGCTGCACGAATGGATTGCCGAGGACAAAGGGTATTTCGCCGATGAAGGGCTCGACTACAAATTCGCCGAACAGCTGAACTCGAAGGAAGCCAGCAAAAGCAATCTTGGCGACAAGGTGGGCGCCTATCAGACGTTCGAACGCGGCCGAACCTGCGATGTCAGCTCCGCCTGTCACTGGACGGTCAATATGGCTGCCGGTGCGGGGCACGGCCTGCTCTATGCCGACGCCTATTCGGTCGCGCCCTGCGGTATCTATGTTCACCCGGATTCCGGCATTAAGAAGCCCGAAGACCTTGCCGGCGTGCCGGTCTCGGTGGGCTATCAATCGGGCAGTCACTACGCGGCGATCGAAGCGCTCGACATGTTCCTGGCACACGACCAGATCGAATTGTCGTTTGCCGACGGATTGCTGTTCAGCCGCATGGAACGCCTGATCGACGGAGAGGTGCCCGCGGTCAATGTGTTCAGCGGGCCAATGTATTTTCTCGAACAGCTGGGATTCAGAAAGGTCGTCGATACCAGCTTCATGATGGCAGCCATGATCGACGAAAAAGCCGATATCGGGGACGTGAAAAAATATTATGCGGCGCTGCGCCGGGCTCAGTCGGATCTGGACCTTCACGCGCATAAATACACGCATTTCTACAAAAACGAGTTCCCGCTGAAATATCATGACCAGATGGATACGCGGCTGTTCGGTCCGGGCGAGCGCATCGTGTTCGAGCCCTACAGCAACAGCATTTATGCCGATACGCAGAAGTGGATTATGGAGCGGGGCATTTTTCCGGAAGGGGACCCGGTTATCCGCGACTACGAGAATTCGGTCGCGACAGCCGCCGGCTAGAAAAACGCCCACGAACACGAAAGCCCCGCCGGAAACGGCGGGGTTTTTCTATGGGGACGGGGTGAGATAAAGGAGGGTTTCAGGCATCGTACCACCTGCGCTGAAACCGCCTTCGACCAGCCTGCCGTCGACAAGATCGATCTTCGCGATATCGCCGTTTGCAAGCGCAAGGAGCGCGTGCCGGCCATCGCGGAGCGGCAGGGCATGAAACGGTTCCGCTGGAAGTTCGATCACCCGCCTGTTATGCAGATCGGCGGTATCCAGCAATTCGACATAGCCGTGGTCGGCGGGCTCGTCATAGGTGGTCACGATGACAATCGTGCCGTCGAGCGAATTGAATGGCCATCCCGGCACGCCCGTCAGCGGCGCGGTGTCGATTATCTCACCTTTTGCGCAATCGATGACATGCAGCAGGGGCCGGTGAAAATCGCCGACGTAAAGCCGCGTACCGTCCGGCGACACGCGAACGGCCTGTCCGCCGACGGGCAGGGCGATACGGTTTACGATGGTTTTGGTCGCCACATCCACCGCCACGATTTCCGGATATTCCTTGGCCGAAAAATAAACCGTGTTGCCGTCCGGCGACGGTGCCAGAAAATGTCCCGGCACGCCCAGATGGATCGTCCGTTCGATTTCCCGGCGGGCGGGATCGATGACGAGGACGCACCGGTTGTGATCGACCGTTACCCAGATTTTGCCGTCCCGGTCCGTCATCAGGGCGTGAGGGCCTTTATAGAGCCCCAGATCGACATGACCCTGAAAGGAAAAATCCCGCAGGTCCACCACGCCGAGGCGGTTATCCGGGGTATTGGGTCCGTAATCCTTGTCGCCGTAGAGCGATACGAAGGCGAGGTTTCCGTCTGCAGTGATCGCGATCTCATGGGGCTTGGCGATATCTTTGGTGCCCACCGGCACTGCCGCGAGAATGTCGCCCGTGGCAGCGTCAAAGACGCTCAGGCTCACGTTCTCCTTTACGGTGCCGACGATGATTTCACGATTATCCAACATGACGCCTCATTTCCGGGATTGGGCCAATGAACTGGTCTTATGTGTTTTGCGCCGGACGGTCGTCCTGGGCAATAAATGGATGCTGGACATAGTATCCCGCCAGGTAAATCGAATTTATTTGGAGAATACTAGAATACCGCATGATCTCCTCTGTCTACCGTCGCTTCGCCGTCGACCAGCGCGGCATAGAAATCGAACAGCGTGTCCGAACCGGTGGAAGGGGTGGCATCGGCGTCGTATCGCCCCGTTGCCTCATCCCAGTCCAGCATCGACTCAGTGGCATAATACCGGCCGATACGGGCGAGTTCGGCTTTGTCTGCGGCGGCTGACGATACTTTGCCGGCTAATGCAAGTACACCGATTATCAGATCGAGCATGCCCAGCGGCACGCGCCTGAAGCGCGGTTCGCGCCCCAGCAGGTCAAACAGGCGCTCTCCCTGTTGTTTCGGGGTGATCGCGTCTCCGGGGCCGCCGATCGGCAGAATACGGTTCATCCGGCTTTCGTCATGAAGGCAGTCGGCGATGAAATCGCCAAGATCTCGGTCGCTAATCGGTTTGCACGCCGTCAGCGTGCCGTCCCCGAAGACGAGAAAGGATTTTCCGTTCCTGACGCGTTCAACCTGCCCCGAGAGAGATTTGAAAAATGCGGTCGGTCGGATGATCGAATAGGGAACGCCGGAGGCCGTGAGTTCAGCTTCAAACGCGAGTTTCGCTTTCTGAAACGCCAGCACGGGTTTCTGAACGCAGATCGCCGACAGCAGGATGAAATGGGAAATCTTGGCTGCTTTGGCGGCAGAAAGGGCGCTCACATGGGCGGCGTGGTCGATCGACCAGGCATCCTTCGGCGCGCCGGTGCGCGATGCGAGGCACGACACCACGGCATCGAATGTCTCGCCACGAAACCCGTCCCTGCTGAGGGAAGCTGCATCGGTGACATCGCCGTGGCGCAGCTCGATCCCCTTGAAAAAGTCGGAATAGTTGCCGGAATTTTTTCCACCGGCGCCATCCGTCGGGCGCGGCCTCACAAAACAGACGACGTCGTGGCCGCGTTGCACAAGCGCCCGGACGGTTGCCCTCCCGATTGTTCCGGTAGCGCCCAGAACAAAGACCCGTCGCTTTGATGTCCCGATGTTCATGCCATACCTGTGCGGGAATACTGCCCGATCATCAATCCCGCCCCGCCAGAAACTTCATCACGGGTGGCAATGTTCTCGCCGGCGCTTCTTCATGCGGGACATGCCCGAGGTCCGGGAAAGAGACCAGCCGGGCATTGGACAGATGACCCAGATAATCCTGCGCATTGCTGAAAGGGATCAGGGCGTCCTTTTCACCCCAAATCAGCAGGACCGAAATAGCGATTTTCTTCAGGATCGGCCGGGGGTCGGTCAGAACCGTCTGACCAAGCCTGTCGAGAAGTGCCTGTCTGCTGCCAGGTGCGAGGAGGAGGTCGTAATACCGGTCAACCGTGCTATCCGCCAGCGCGGCCGGGTCTCCGTAGCTTTGGGCGAGATTGGACCGCACCATGAATTTCGGCAGCGCGTAACGCATCAGCCTCATCATCGCCGGCACAGCAGGTGGAGCGTCGTAGTCGAAACCGGGACTCGCGAATCCGTCCGGAGAAACCAGAACCAGTTTGTCGATACGACCGGGATACCTGGCGGCAGTCCGCCAGGCGATTCGCCCGCCGATAGAATTACCGATCAGGGTCGCCCGGTTGATGCCAAACCGGTCCATAAGGCGGAGCAGGAGGGCCGCAACATGCTCGTCGGTATAATCATTCGCGGGGTCGGGGAGTGACAGTCCCGATCCGGGAAGATCGAAACGGATGACCCGGTAGGTATCCGACATCGCATCAGCCCATGCGTCCCATGTATGCAGGCTTGCGCCAAAACCGTGAATCATGATGACCGCCGGCCCGTCTTTCGGACCCGTATCTCGGACATGAAGGGAGGCCCCGTCGATTACGATCATATCTGCCGGGTTCGCCAGATATTTCGCCTCCAGCCGCGCGCGGGATCTGTCCGGAGTCCACAACCAGTATCCGGCCAATACGATGAGCGCGAAAACGGCGACGACAACGATCGTGATCGTCTTCATGAAATCCCCGAGATTATGAGCCAGTCCCGGGAGGCTAGCCGTTCACGCAACGGCGGCCAACCGTGCGGTTTATTTTCTCGGCTGCATCCGGTCAGGCTCGGGCGGCGTACATCCTGATATGTCAACGACACGCAGGTGGCCGCCTGCCAACTTGCTATCTATAATTGTGACGGGCATATCGCAGCTACACGCCTAAGACTCCATTGGAAAACAGACGGTTTCCGAATGATCTGGTTACGCCGAATTCTGAAAATACTCCATACGGTCTCAAGCTGCGGACTGATCGGTGGCCTTCTTGCGTACATGGTGATCCTGATCACGGCGCCGCAGGCGACACCGTCGTCATATGCGGATATGCGTGTGACAATTGCGGCGATCAGCAATTACGTCCTGCTGCCGTCGCTGGCGGTGGCACTGATCAGCGGATTACTGGCGATGGCCGCCCATCGGCCCTATACCGAAAAAGTGTGGGCGTGGATCAAGGCAGCGACCGGAATCCTGATGTTCAAGGGGGTGCTGACGATTGTCGGCGCGAAAGCGGATTATGCCGCCTCGGTCTCGGAACGGATCGCCAGCGGCGAGGTTGACGTCGAGGTACTTGAAACCGCGCTTGCCTATGAATGGCAGGCGCTGATCACAATCCTCGCAATTTCCGTGCTGAATGTGGTCCTTGGCGTCTGGCGGCCGAATATCAAACGCCGGCGGAACAGTGGCAGGGCCGATACGGGGAGCACGCGGATCGGTATGGAACGGCAGCGGGAGCGGGACCGCCTTGCCGCCGCTGAGAAGGCGCGATCGGCGCCCGAGAACTGAAATCCGGTCAGCGCGTTACGTATGACGCTGATCGGCGTGGACCATCTGTGTCTGGAGCAGTTCCGGCAGAAGGGGATTGGGAAAGCGCCGGTCGATTGTGACCGCGTAAAAGCTCTCGAAAACGCCCGGTAGTCTCGCAGCCTCGATCAACTCGCCGCTTTGAAGCTCTTCGTTGACTACGACCGGCGGAATGACCGCGATCCCCGCATCCTGACGCGCCAGCAGGCGCATCATTGCCATGTCGTCGGCTTCCGCGATAATTCGGGGCTCGATTCCCAGTCTCTGGACCAGAGCCTCGAATCCGGTCCGGATGGATCCCTGCGATACCGGGAGGATGAGCGGGTGGTTGCGGACAAGGTCCTGCAGAGTTGCTCCCTTACCGAGACGCGCAGGCGTGCCCACCAGACTGATCTGCTGCTCGGCGAGCCGGTGCGCGCGGAAGGCGGTCGACTGTGTCGAATTCGGCGGAGAGTTCAGAAGCACGATATCCAGGCTGAGATCTTCCAGTTCAGCGAGAAGGGACTCCCCGGTGCCAGAACGGAGAATGATGCGCACATCTGCGCGTTCCAGGACCGGGCGGAGAAAGCCGATCTGGAAATTCCGCGACAGCGTGGCCATCGCGCCCACTTTGAGAACCGGTCGCGTGGGCGTTTCGCCGGCAAGCATACCCACCAGTTGATCCCCGGTATCGAAGATCGCATCCGCATGATCCAGAACCATCCTGCCTGCCTCTGTCAGGTGCAGACTTCTGCCGCGGCGTTCGAAAAGCGGATTTCCGAGCGCTTCTTCCAGTTTGCGGATCTGGCTGGACAGCGCCGACTGCGACACGTTCAGCGTGGCCGCGGCGCGGGTCAGATTGCCGTCATGGGCGACGGCCCAGAAATAGCGGAGATGTTTGTAATTCAGCTGGCTCATTCGTTCTTATAATTAGAACATATCGATACAATCAATATATTTTTTATCCACTCAGGCAGGTCTTAGGTTCCGTCCGGTCAATCTCTCAGAACGGAATCCACGCAATGGACTTAATAACCGACTTCCTACAGACATTCGTCGGACAGCTGCAGCAACCGACACTCGCATTTCTCATCGGCGGGATGGTTATCGCAGCCCTCGGCAGCAAACTCGAAATCCCCGATGCGATTTATCGCTTCGTTGTCTTTATGTTGCTGATGAAAATCGGCCTGAAGGCCGGTATGGAAATCCGTGAAGCCGACCTGTCCGCGCTGATGCTGCCCGCATTTTTCGCGGTTCTGATCGGTTGCCTGATCGTTCTGATCGGCCGCAATACGCTTGCCCGGCTGCCCCGCGTCCGGTTCGACGACGCCCTTGCGACCGCCGGTCTGTTCGGTGCCGTAAGCGCATCGACGCTTGCCGCGGGTATGCTGAATCTGGATGCCGCGAATATCGCCTATGAAGGGTGGGTACCCGCCCTCTATCCGTTCATGGATATTCCGGCGCTTGTTCTGGCGATCGTGCTGGCCAACATCCACCAGCGGAAGAAGTCAGGTGCCGATGGCGATGAAATCGATATCCGGCAGATAATCGTCGATAGCCTCAGGGGCGCGGCCCTGTCGGCTCTGGTACTGGGCCTGGTGCTCGGTCTCCTGACGCGTCCGGATAGTGTCGTGAAAGGCTTTTACGAACCGATGTTCCGGGGCTTTCTGTCTATCCTGATGCTCATTATGGGAATCGAGGCGTATGCCCGGATCAATGAGCTGCGCAAGGTGGCTCAATGGTACGCTGTATATGCCTTTGTCGCGCCGGTGATACACGGGCTGATCGGGTTTTCACTCGGCACCGTTGCCCACTACCTGACGGGCTTCAGCCCGGGCGGCGTCATACTTCTCGCTGTGATCGCGGCATCGAGTTCCGATATTTCAGGCCCGCCGACCCTGCGGGGCGGGATACCGTCGGCAAACCCGTCGGCATTCGTCGGATCCTCCACAAGTATTGGAACACCCGTTGCAATCGTGGTTTGCATCCCGCTTTTCATCGCGTTGAGCGAGATTGTGTTCCAGGCATAAGCTCCGCTGAAACATTCACTCATTCTGGATTGGAAAAATGAAGACATACAAAGCAACACGCATCTCTATTGTCGCCGAGAAGCTGATCGAAGACGGGATTATCCGGATACTGGAAGACGCCGGTGCGACGGGGTATTCGGTCTTCGAAGGCGGCGGAAAAGGTTCGCACGGGCCGCACCCGCTTCATCGTCCCGCGATCGTCGACGGATTTGCGATTATCAAGATCGAGGCAATCCTGGGCAACAGAAATGCGGCAGAGCGTATCGCGGACGCGGTGACCCAAAAGTATTTCGGAAAGTATTCAGGCATCGTTTATCTCGACGACGTGGAGATATTGCGCCCGGCAAAGTTTGGAATCCCCCAATAGCCGCTAGGGAAGTTTCATTTGCTGTCGTTCGCGGTCAGACAGATCCGGTCGTGCACCGGGATAATGGCGGACAGGGTGGGATTCGAACCCACGAGACGCTTGCACGCCTGCTGGTTTTCAAGACCAGTGCCTTCAACCACTCGGCCACCCGTCCGTCCTGATTCCGGATCGTTCCCGGTCCGGAGGGTGTTCCTAGCAAATTGTGGCCAATGGCTGAAACAAAAAAGAAAAGGGGCGGCGAACCATTCGGTGCGCCGCCCCTGATTTGAAGAAGGTTGGATTTTAGCTGCCCACCTTCAGGCCAAGCTCATTGATGGCTTTGAGCGCACCGGGATGGTACGGGGCCATATTCGGCTCTGCAAAAGTTTCCGGCTTCAGGCGGTTAAAGGCCCCCATGGATTTGACGAGGTCGGCCTTGTTGGTCGCCAGCGCCTTTGTGACCTTGTAGACCATTTCGTCCGACGCATCCTTATGCGTGAACAGCACGTAATCGATCTCGACGATATGAGTCGGCTTTTTGATGCCGGGCATTTTTGTGTTTGATTCGAGAACGATTTTCGCGGCCGGCATATGCACCTTGAACCGCGCCACCGCTTCCGGCGAGGTGTCCATGTCGAAATAGACGATGCCGCCGCGACCGCGGAGTTGGGTGTTCACCTTGCGGCCCGCACCCGAGCCGAGGCTGATCCAGGTAATGTCGGTTTTCCCTTCACCGAGGGCGAACATCCCTTTGGCGAAGCCGGATACAGGAACGGACTGGAAATCAGCATAGGACAGGTTCGCATTGGCGAGCGTGCCCTTGATAAAGGTCTCGATGATGCTGAGCGAAGTGTATTCGGACGTGATCCGCTTGCCCTTGAGCTTGTGCAGGTCCTTGACGGACGTCACGCCCATATCTGCGACCGTCGCCATACCCGTGCGGAGAGGGAACATCCGCCCGACCATCCTCAGGTTCTGATGCGGGCGGCCTTCGAAAGTCTTGATACCCTTGTAGGCGAACAGCGTTTCCATACCGTTCGAAAAGCCGAAATCGACCTCGCCCCGGTTGACGATCGGAATGTAATTGGTGGATCCGCCCATCGGCTGCGGCCGGCCGGTAATGCCCTCCGCTTTCTGGGTAACCGTCTTGGCGACGGCGATGCCGGTGCGGTAGCCGAGGCTGCCCTGCGGGTTTGTTGCGAAAACGGCTACCTGGGCGGCAGCGACGCCCGAAAAGGCGACCGCGCCAACAATGGCCGTCGTAAATGCTAGTTTGTTCATTTGATTTTACTCCCTGTTGTAAACATTCGATTTTCTCACGTTGTCGCGATCCTTAGGTGTCGGGACGGTCGGGTCAAGCCATTTCTGTGTCTGCTTTCCGGCCCTTTGCGGCGATGAATTCATACAGGATGATTGCACACCCCACGACAACACCGCTGATTTTGACCGCCATTGCGCCGTCGAATGCCTCGAAAGGCAGCATCGCCGCCAGTCCGGCGGTTCCCAAAACGATCCGCAGGATAAGATTAAGGCGGCGCGAAAAATATCCGATCACCGCGACGGACCCAAGATAAGTGCCGAAAAACGCCGTCGACACGTTAATAGCGATGTCCCCCGGTTCCCCGAACAGGATCAATGTCGGCGAATAGATGAACAGAAAAGGCACGAGATATGCCGTCCAGCCGAATTTCATGGCGGCGAAACCCGTCGCCATGGGGTCTGCCTTCGTCAGCGTGGCGGCGGCGAAGGCGGCCAGGGCGATCGGCGGCGTGATCATCGACATCATCCCGAAATAGAGGATGAAAAGATGCGCCGGGATATCCGCGACACCGGCCTCGACAACCGCCGGTGCGATCAATGCCCCGAGAAGGACGTAAATCGCAAGGGTCGGCATGCCCATTCCGAGGATGATGCAGATCACTGCACTGATCAGCAACAGGATGAGCAGGCTGTCGCCGGCGATACCGACCAGCGCAAAGGTAAGCGCAAAACCGAGCCCTGTGAGATTCAGGATGCCGATAACGAAACCCGCCGTGGCGACGATCATGATAAGTTCGATAACCAGCCGGCCCGTCGACCAGAAAATCTCGTAAAGGTCCGAGAGCTTCAGCTTCTCGCCGCGATACCCTTTGAAGAAGGAAAACACCAGCGATGCCGTCGAGAATATAGCCGCGCGCTCCGGCGGCATGTTCAGTTCGAAAAGGGTATAGATCAGAACCGCGAAGGGCAGAATGAAATGCCAGCCGTCCCGGAGGACCTCCACCGCCCGCGGCAGGGTGACGTCGACGAACTTGATGTTGTCCTTCGCGGCGATCAGATCGACCTGTATGAAGACCGCGAAATAATACAGGAGCGAAGGCACGATCGCTGCGATGACGATCTCCGAATAGGGAATTTCCAGCATTTCCGCCATCAGGAAGGCTGCCGCACCCATGATTGGCGGCATGAACTGGCCGCCGGTGGAGGCAATGGCCTCGATCGCCCCCGCATCCCGGGCCGAGTAGCCGGCCTTGCGCATCAGCGGGATGGTCATGATTCCCGTTGTGACCACGTTGGAGACAGCGGTGCCGGAGATCGTTCCGAACAAGGCCGAGGCAACGACCGAGATTTTGGCGGCGCCGCCGCGGCGGTGACCGACGGTCGCCATGGCAAGGTCGGTAAAAAACTGCCCGCCGCCGGCCTTGAACAGCACCTGACCGAACAGAATAAACATCACGACGATCGTCGTGCCCACCTGCAGCGGAATGCCGAACAGAGCATTCGGATTGAAGCCCATGTTCACGGCAAGTTTCCACAACTCGGTCTTGGATCCGACCAGTTGCCCCGGGATCAGATGGCCCAGCGGCGCATAGACGATGAACACCAGGGCTATGAAAAGCATGATATAACCGGCCGAACGACGCAGTCCTTCGAGGATAAGGACCATCAAGACCGCGCCGATACCGATTGCAAGATCGGTGCTTTCGGCCCAGCCGAATTCCTTCAGATATAGAAAGTTCGACCCGACATAAAACAGCAGGGCGAGGGCGACGATACTCAGCAATACGTCATACCAGGGCACACGGCCTTCTTCGCTCCGGTTGATCCGCACCGACAGAAAGACGACAGCCAGGCAAAATCCCATGATGAACGCGTAGTATTGCTCGGGAACAAATGCGAAGCCGAGAAATTCAAAGAAATCGACATTCCACAGCAGCGCGGCGAAAGTCATGATGGCTGCGAGGCCGCGCCACGCAGTTTGCGCCCAGGGCTGCATTCTGAAGTCTCCCAATTGTACGGCGTTTGTTCTATTTTTCGCCGGAAGCTGATTTGCGCACATCATATCGAAATTGAGAACGCTGCCAAGCGGACATAAAAGGAAGCACAAATGGAACAGGCAATTACCTTCAATTCCGGCGATCTGAGGCTCTCCGGTATCGTCCACACGCCGGACGACCTCAAACCGGGCGAGACGCGTCCCGCGATCTGCGTGCTCCATGGGTTCGGCAGCAACAAGGAAAGCACCAGCTGCACCTGGCCTGCGCGGACTTTCTGCGATTGGGGATACATCACGCTGCGTTTTGACATGCGGAGCTGCGGCGAGAGCGAGGGCGAGAAAAACCACATCAACTGCCTTGAACAGGTCGAGGACACGAAAGCAGCGATCACCTATATGCAGGGCAGGGATGATGTGGATTCCGACCGTATCGGCTTGATCGGATCAAGCTTTGGCGCGGCTGTAACGGTGTACACAGCCGGCGTCGATGAGCGGGTTGCAGCGGCGATCTCATCCGGTGGCTGGGGCGACGGTGCGCGAAAATTCCGCAATCAGCACGTAGGCGAGGAAGCCTGGACGAAATTTACCGACATGATGGAACGGGGCAAGAAGCATCGGGCGGAGACCGGAGAGCCCTTGATGGTCCCGCGCTACGATATCGTGCCGATGCCTGAACATCTGCGTACGAACCTTGCCCCGGGTTCGGTGATGATGTTCCCGGCGGATACCGCGATCAGCATGTACGAATTCGTCGCGGACGACGTTGTCGGAAACATTTCCCCGCGCCCGTTGCTGCTGCTCCACAGCTCGGAAGATTCCGTGACGCCGACGGAACAGTCGGTCGAAATGTTCAAACGGGCGGGTCATCCCACCGATCTTCACCTGATGGCCGACGTCGATCATTTCATGTTCACCGAGGACGATCCCCGCGTCGTTGCCGTTCTGCGCGAATGGCTGGGCCGGTATTTCCCTTTGTCCGCATAGAAAACGACTGCGGCCTGCCCCTGATCCCGGACTCGGGTCGGGCAGGGCCGCCAGGCACCTTCAGACTTACAGGAGCGAAGATCGCATCTCCATGACCAATACCCATTATCCGCATCTTTTCGAACCGCTGGCCCTTGGTGCTACGACGCTGAAAAATCGCATTTTCATGGCGTCGATGCATATGCGGTTCGAGCTGATGGACCGGCCGACGGAGCGGGCAGCCGCTTTCTATGCCGAACGGGCCCGTGGCGGAGCATCGCTCATCGTTACAGGCGGTTGCGCGCCAAACCCGGTCGGCGTGATGGATGCGGACGCGCATTTTCTCAATTCGCCGGCACAGCTGGATGAGCATCGCGCCATCCCGGCGGCGGTCCATGCCGAGGGTGGTAAAATTGTATTGCAGATACTTCATGCCGGCAGATACGCGAAGGTCGACGATCTCGTCGGACCGTCGGATATCCCGGCGCCGATCAACCCGCGCCAGGTCCACGCGCTGACGACCGGGGAAGTCGAGCAGACGATCGCCGACTTTGTGAACTGTGCGGAACTTGCCCGGGAAGCCGGGTATGACGGCGTCGAGATCATGGGATCGGAAGGTTATCTGATCACGACGTTCTGCGCAGAACGCACGAACAACCGCACGGATGAATGGGGCGGTTCCTTTCAGAACCGCATCAGGTTCCCGATCGAAATCGTTCGCCGGACGCGCGAAAAGCTCGGCAAAGACTTTATCATTCTCTACCGCATATCGGCGCTGGATCTGGTGGATGGTGGTCTCACGGGCGAAGAGACAGAAATTCTCGCGCGAGAGATTGAGAAAGCCGGTGCTGATATTCTGACGACCGGGATCGGATGGCATGAAGCCCGCATACCGACCATCGCCCACATGGTGCCGCGTGGCGGTTGGCGACACGCGGCAAGACGTATCAAACAGGCAGTGAATATACCCGTCGCGGCAACCAACCGGATCAATACCCCGGAGACGGCGGAAGAAATGCTGGCCGATGGGGATGCCGACATCGTTGCTCTTGGGCGCCAGATGCTTGCCGATCCGTACTTCGCGCGGAAAGCGGAGGCGGGACGGGCGACATCTATCAACACCTGTATCGGCTGCAATCAGGCCTGCCTCGACTACATTTTTGCCGATAAAGCCTCTTCCTGCCTGGTGAATCCGTTCGCAGGGCGCGAACTGGATATGGCTATCCGCCCGACAGACACGCCGAAGAAGATCGCCGTTATCGGAGGCGGCCCTGCCGGCATGTCAGCGGCGCTGACCGCGGCCGAATGCGGACACGAGGTGACGCTGTTTGAGGCTTCGGCTGCGCTCGGCGGACAGTTCAACCTCGCCAAACGCATCCCGGGCAAGGAAGATTTCGGCGAGACCATAAGGTATTTCGCCACGCGTCTGCCGGCGGCCGGCGTTGATGTCCGCCTGAAGGCGCGGGCGTCGGCGGATCACGTCGCGGAAGCCGGCTTCGACCATGTAATCATCGCGACAGGCGTCGTGCCGCGCGCCCTTGATATCGACGGCGCAGACGGCCCCAACGTCATTACCTATATCGAGGCTCTGACAGAGGCAAAACCGGTGGGGCCCCGCGTTGCGATCATCGGGGCAGGGGGAATTGGCTTCGATGTTGCGGAATATCTTACCAGTCCGCACGGCCCGGTGGTTTCCATAGACCGGTTTCTGACGCATTGGGGGATCGACCCGGCGCATCGTTCGCCGGGTGGGCTTGGAGAGCCGGACCGGCGCGCGCCGGCGCGTACTGTCATCATGGTTCAGCGATCGGAAGGCCGCCCCGGCAAGACCCTCGGTCTCACGACGGGCTGGGTTGTCCGGGCAGAGCTTAAATCCCGGCACGTGCAGAACATCACGGGGGCGTCGTACAACAAGATCGACGGGAAGGGGCTTCACATCACGCTCGACGGCGCGGAAAAGCTGATCGAGGCGGATACTATTGTCGTCTGTGCAGGGCAGGAATCCGAGAACAGCCTTTACGGGGAATTGGAATCGAGGGGCATAGCGGTCAGCCTTATCGGCGGGGCCGAGAAATCGGCGGGACTGGATGCGCTGCGGGCGATTCGGCAGGGAACCGAGACAGCGCTGAAACTCTGAAAGTGCCGGCTCAAGCGATCGCGCCGGCGTTGTTGCCTTCCGAGAGCTCCGCGCGCCTGGCAGCCTGCTGCTGTTCGCGCCACATGGCCGCATAGATTCCGTCCTGGGCGATCAGGTCGCCATGGCGACCGCGCTCGGCGACCTCGCCTTCATTGAGGACGATAATTTCGTCTGCATCTATGACGGTCGATAGCCGGTGGGCGATGACAAGGGTCGTCCGGTCCCGGGAAACGAGCTGCAACGCCGTCTGGATTTCCCGTTCGGTTCGGGTATCAAGCGCCGACGTCGCCTCGTCGAACAGCAGAATGCGGGGGCCTTTGAGGATCGTTCTCGCAATGGCGACGCGCTGTTTTTCGCCGCCGGACAGTTTGAGCCCGCGCTCGCCCACGATGGTCTGGTATCCGTCGGGCGACGCCATGACGAAATCATGCACGGCGGCGAGCTTCGCTGCTTCCTCCACCTCGGTCGGGGTCGCGTCGGGCCTGCCGTAGGCGATGTTGTAGTAAATGGTGTCGTTGAACAGGACGGAATCCTGGGGGACCACGCCGATTTCGCGGCGCAGGCTCACCTGCTGAACGTCCCGGATATCCTGCCCGTCGATTCTGATCGCGCCGCCATCCGCTTCGTAGAACCGGAACAGCAACCTGCCGACGGTCGATTTACCCGCACCGCTCGGGCCGACGATGGCGATCTTCTTCCCCGGGGCGACCTTGAAGCTTACGTTTTTCAGAACACCCCGCCTGGAATCGTATCCGAAGGACACATTGTCGAACTCAACGGCGCCGTCCCCCGCCTTAAGCGGCGCCGCATCCGGCTTGTCCCGTATCTCCTCATTGGTATCGAGCAGATGAAACATCGATTCCATATCGACCAGCGACTGTTTGATTTCCCTGTACACAAAACCGAGGAAATTCAGCGGGATATAAAGCTGTATCAAGAAGGTATTGACCATGACGAAATCGCCGATGGTCATCTGCCCACTGACGACATCGCGACCGGCCATCAGCACGATGATCGTCAGCCCGACACCGATGATCAGTGCCTGCCCGATATTGAGCAGCGACAGGCTTGTCTTGCTGATGACGGATGCCCGTTCGTAGCGCTGAAGGGCCTCATCGTATCGTCCTGCTTCGAACTGCTCATTGCCGAAATACTTGACGGTTTCGTAGTTGAGCAGGCTGTCGATCGCCCGCGTATTCGCCCGTTGGTCCGTTTCGTTCATCTCCCGGCGCCATTTCAGGCGCCATTCGGTGATGATCATCGTGTAGGCGATATAGACCACGATCGATACCAGCGTGACGATCGCATACCAGATACTGAAAAGGCCCCAAAGAATGCCGCAGACGAGGGCGATTTCCAGCAGGGTCGGCAGGATATTGAACAGCATGAACCGCAGCAGGAAGTCGATCGCCTTTGTGCCGCGCTCGATCGCGTGTGACAGGCCGCCCGTCTGACGATCAATATGATACCGCAGCGCAAGGCGGTGCAGATGCTGAAAGGTCTCGAGCGCAACGGTCCGTATCGCCCGCTGTGCGACCTTGGTGAACACCGCATCGCGGAGTTCTCCGAACGCGATGGACGCAACGCGGAGGACGCCGAAGCCGATGATCAACGCCACGGGAACAACGATCACCGCATCCTGTTTGCCGCTCAGGGCATCGACGACCTGTCCGTAGACCACGGGAATATAGACCGTCGCCACCTTGGAAGCCGCCAGCAGAATCAGTGCGGCAATGACACGAAGCTTCGCCTCGCCCCCCCCACGTGACCACAGATAGGGCGCGAGCGATCTAAGCGCACCCCACTCAAAGCCGGAATCGACCTTTCGGCCGGAGCGGGATCTTTGATCGTCAGTCATTGAAGGAGGTTTTCAGACACATCATGTTGGATGAATGATATAGGTCATGCTGGCACGACAGGCCAGAAACACCTTTTGCACGTTCAGGTATCGCTTTCGTTTATGTTTGCACTCTCTAAAATTTTCTGGATTGTCATTAATCCCGTTAACATTTTCGTATTTTTCCTGCTTCTGGGAACATTCCTGCTTTTTACCCGATATCAGCGCTCCGGTCGGCGCATGCTGGCCGGTACTGTCAGCGTTTTCGTGGTTCTGGGCTTTGTACCTTTGGGTTTCTGGCTGACAGCCAACCTCGAAGACCGCTTTCCCGTTAATCCGCCGATACCAGAGGATATCGCGGGAATCGTGACCCTCGGCGGTACAATTAACCAGTACATTACGGTAGCGAGAGGCCAGCCTGCTTTGACCCAGGGCGGCGAGAGACTGACGGAATTCGTCCATCTTGCGCGGCGGTTTCCGAATGCCCGGCTTGTTTTCACGGGTGGCTCGGGCGCCCTGATAGACACCACCGTGAAAGAAGCCGATGCCGCGCGCGTGTTTTTCGACCAGATGGGCCTCGCCGACCGGGAAATAATTTACGAAAACCGGGCGCGTAACACATACGAAAACGCCCTCTTTGCAAAAGAACTTGTCGGTGACGACGCCCGCGCCAGGCGGTGGGTGCTGATCACGTCGGCTGCGCACATGCCGCGCTCGATGGGATCGTTCAAACAGGCAGGCTGGAACATCATGGCCTATCCGGTTGATTATGTGACCGATGGCCGGGGAGGATTTGAACTTCAGTTTCGCCCAATCAGAGGCCTGGCCTCGCTGAACACGTCAATGCGGGAATGGATTGGACTGATCGTCTATCGTATCCTCGGCAGGACCCCGGTCATCGTTCCGTCGCCCGAATCGCTCTCGGACAATTGAGTCGCGAGTCGCTTTTGGCTGTGGCACTACATTGACGCATACGTTTTTACGACTAGTTGAACGGTCATGTATCGCTTTATAGCCGCTTTCGTCTCAGCCATGCTCCTGGCCTCTCCGGTTATGGGCCAGCAGAGCACGGACACAAAGCCTGATTTCGACACCTGGCTGCAGGGTATCCGGGAAGAGGCGCTTCAGCGCGGTATCAGGCCGGAGGTCGTCGCAGAAGCGCTGTCGAACGTAACCCCCAACCGCAGGGTTATCACGCGGGACAGAAGCCAGGCCGAGTTCAAGTTGACGCTTTCCACCTATCTCGGCCGGGTGGTCACGCCGCTAAATGTCAGGGCAGGTGCGGGTAAAGCGCGGGAACATAAAGATCTGCTCGACGCCGTTGCCGCGAAATACGGTGTTCAGCCGCGATTTATCCTCGCAATCTGGGGGATCGAGACCCGTTACGGCGCTGTAAAGGCTGATGTGCCGCTGATCTCGTCTCTCGCCACGCTCGCCTACGATGCGCGGCGCTCCGACTTCTTCAAACGCCAGCTTTTCGCGACCCTGGAGATGGTCAATCGGGGCTATATCGATGTCGGAAGCCTTTTCGGCTCCTGGGCCGGTGCGATGGGCCAGCCACAGTTCATGCCGTCCAGTTACCTCGCCTTTGCACATGATTTTGACGGCGACGGCCGCCGCGACATCTGGAAAAACGAAGGCGATGTCTTCGCATCGATTGCGAACTACCTCGCCAGACATGGATGGAACGACAGCCAGACCTGGGGCCTGAAAGTCGAAATCCCGCCCGGGCTTGTCAGCGGTTTCGGAGAGCCGGCGCGGCGTGCGGCACCCGGGTGCAGGGCGAGGACCTACGCGGAAAAGCCGCTGTCTGAGTGGCAGTCGCTCGGTGTTCGTCGTCTCGGCGGCAGGGACCTGCCGACCCGGAATCTGAATGCCGCGCTGGTCCTTCCGGACGGACCGGAAGGTAAAGATGCGTATCTGGTCTACAAGAACTATTCGGCAATCATGGCCTATAACTGTGCGCACCTTTACGCCGTGACCGTCGGTACCCTCGGCGATCGGATACAGGGAGAACTTCGGAAATGATTTCATCCAGAATCGGACGCCTGACTGCTTTGGCGGGCTGCATGTTTCTTCTTTCCGCCTGTGCGGAGACCGAACTGCTCGTTCACAGCGCCAAAGAACTCTCCGGTGCTGCCCAGGGTTCGGACGATTCCAAATCCGGCGGCTCTTACAAGGTCGGACGCCCTTACCAGATACAGGGCACCTGGTATTATCCCGCCGAAAACTTCAAGTATGTCGAAACCGGCATTTCATCCTGGTACGGCCCTAAATTTCACGGGCGCAGGACGGCGAATGGCGAAATCTACGATATGAACGACCTGACCGCGGCTCACCGGACGCTGCCAATGCCCAGCCTGGTCCGCGTGATCAACCTGACCAATGGTCGATCGCTGAAACTTCGGATCAATGATCGTGGTCCCTTTGCCAGGGGGAGAATAATCGACGTCTCGCGCAGGGCGGCCCAGCTTTTGGGATTCCAGAGGGCAGGGACCGCCAAGGTGCGCGTTGAAATTCTTGCTGATGAGAGCCGCCAGCTGAAATTGGCGGCACTTAACGGCGAGTTGCTGCCGCTTGAGAAAATCACCGGCCAGGCCGTCGCTAAACAGACGGTGCAACGCCAGCCGTTGCGGAATTCGGCGGCGGCGCCCCGCGCCCGTCAGGAACGGGCTGTTCCGGCAGCGCCGAAAGTCGCCTATCTGCCGCCGACAATAAACCAGACGGTAGAGACAGTGCCCACACCTGCGGTGAACAAACTGTTCGTACAGGCAGGCGCCTTCGCTGATTTCGCAAATGCGTCGCGTGTCCGGACAAGCCTGTCGCAGTTCGGTCCATCCTGGGTCGAAAAGGCGAAGGTCGGCAATCGGGACTTTTACAGGGTCAGGATCGGCCCGTTGCAGACCCTCGACAACGCAGATGCCGTATTGGCCCGCCTGATATCCGCCGGGTTCCCACAGGCGCAGATCGTTGTAGACTGAGGATATGTCGCCACACACCCGCCATAATTTCGCGCGACACCGTTATTTGACCGAACCACTATTTGCCGAGGTGACATTGTCCCGTTTCAAAATCGCGGCGGTAGCCGTGGCGATGTCGGCCATTCTGGCCGCCCCCGTCTTTGCTCCAAATGCCCAGGCTTTCGATACGGCGGCGCGGAACGCCTACGTCGTCGACCTTGCGACCGATACCGTCCTGCTCAACAAGGCTGCCGACATTCCCATGCCGCCCGCCTCGATGAGCAAGCTGATGACGATCTACATGGTTTTCGATCGACTTAAGAAAGGCTCGCTCAGCCTCGACGATACGTTTCTCGTAAGCGAGAAAGCCTGGCGGAAGGGCGGTTCGAAAATGTTCGTCAAGGTCGGGGACCGTATCACGGTCTCGGATCTTCTGCGCGGTATCATCGTCCAGTCGGGCAACGATGCCTGTATTGTGGTGGCAGAAGGCATCGCCGGCAGCGAAGAAGCATTCGCCGAGATGATGAACCGGCGCGCAGAGGAACTCGGGCTGACCAACAGTAAATTCGCCAATGCGACCGGCTGGCCACACCCCGAGCATTACATGTCGGCGCGGGACCTGGCGGTTTTAACCGAACACCTCGTCACGGATTTTCCGGATTACTATAAAATTTTCTCCGAAAAGACGTTTACCTATAGCGAGATCAAGCAGAGCAACCGGAACCCGCTTCTTTTTCGCGATATCGGTGCGGATGGTCTTAAAACAGGCCATACGGAAGAGGCGGGGTACGGTCTGGCGGCGTCCGCCGTTATAGACGGGCGTCGTATTGTTTCGGTTCTTAACGGCATGTCGAGCATTAGAGAGAGATCGCAGGAATCTCTTCGTGTGATGGAATGGGCATTCCGTACCTTCAAACCCTATGCGCTCTTCAAGAAAGACGACGTCATTACCACGGCTGATATCTGGCTCGGCGATGCGCCCAACGTATCCCTGACGATTCCGGAAGACCTGAAACTGACATTGTCGCGCACTGCGCGGGACAAGATGAAAGTCGTCGTAAAGATGAACAATCCGGTCGCAGCCCCGGTAAAAAAGGGCCAGAGGCTCGCAACTCTCGTGGTTTCCGCCCCCAATCTCAAGACTCGTGAAATTCCGCTGGTCGCTGCCGAGGATGTCGGGCAGCTTGGATTCGTCGGCCGGATCGGCGCAGCGATCGAGCATGTCCTCTGGGGATCGTCCTGACGCGATGCCGTCGGGCAAATTCATTACCTTTGAAGGCGGCGAGGGCGCTGGCAAGTCGACACAGATCAGGCGGCTTGCCGAGGCGCTTGAAAAGACCGGGCTGACCGTTACGGTGACGCGCGAGCCGGGCGGTTCCAGCGGCGCGGAAAAAATCCGGGACATACTTCTCGACCCGAATTCAGAATGGGACCCGCCGACAGAGGCGCTGCTTCATTTCGCGGCACGGGCGGATCATTACACCACGAAAATTGCGCCGGCTCTGCGTGCAGGACATTGGGTCCTGTGTGACCGGTTTGCAGATTCTACACGTGCCTATCAGGGCTATGGTCTCGGTCTGGACATGACGGCTATCGAAACACTCTACGAAATTGCCCTTGATGACTTCGAGCCGGACCTCACGATCATTCTCGATATACCCGTCGAAACCGGCGTAAAACGCATGCTGGAGCGGGGCGCCGACCCGGACCGTTACGAGAAAATGGATACTGCTTTCCACGAGCGGCTTCGCCAGGGCTTTCTCGATATCGCGCGGAAAGACCCCGTGCGCTGTGCCGTGATCGACGCAGACAGCGATTTGGACAACGTCACCGCGCGAATATTCGATTGCGTTGAGACCCGCCTCGGGGTCACTCTGGAACGATGACCGAAAGAATGCACCCGCGTGAAAACCCCGACCTGCTCGGGCACGAAGACGCGGAAAATGAAATTATCGACGCCTGGGCCTCAGGCCGGCTTCATCACGCCTGGCTTATCAGCGGGCCCAAGGGGATTGGCAAGGCAACGCTTGCCTACCGGTTCGCCCGGTTCGTTCTCGCCGGCGGCGACGGCGCGGCGTCGGATGAAGGCGACGCGCTGTTCGGCGCCGAAGAAATTCCCAAAGCTCCCCCGTCGCTTGCCCTCGATTCGGAGCATCCGGTATTCCGGCGCGTCGCGGCGAATGGCCATGGCGACCTGCAGGTGATCGAACGCGGCTTGTCGGATGACGGGAAACGCATGCAGACCATCATCCCGGTCGATAGAATCCGCGCTGTAGGGCATACGATGTCGCTGACGGCGGGAGAGGGGGGCTGGCGGGTCATCATTGTCGATGGCGCCGAGGAAATGAACCCCAATGCGGCGAACGCGCTTCTCAAAGTGCTGGAAGAACCGCCGCCAAGGGCGCTGCTGCTGCTTGTCACCCATGCACCCGGCCGTCTGCTGCCGACAATCCGCTCGCGGTGCTGCCAATTACGGCTGTCCGGCCTCGCCCCGGAAATCGTCGATGAACTTGTCGCTCAGCATCGCCCGGATATCGGTGCGGACGACCGGCGCGTTCTGGCAAGGCTGTCAGATGGGAGCATCGGCAGGGCGCTCGATCTCTCGGATAGCGGCGGTGTCGCGTTGCAGCGCGACCTGATCGCACTCATGAACACGCTGCCGTCACTCGATATGAAATCCGCCCATAAATTCGCCGACAAGGTCGCCCGGCGGGACGCCGATGCGGTCTGGCGGACGGCGGTCGATCTGGCCTCCCGAAGCCTCGCCGATCTGGTTGCGGCTGCGGCCCGGGGCGAAGACCTCAGCACCCGGGGCTATGCACCGGCCGAAGCGGCCAGCCTGGCCAGGCTGCAGACCCTTGCCCGTCCGGATCAGTGGATCGACGTCTGGGAGAAAAACGCGGAAATGTTCGCCCGGGCGGACAGCGTCAATCTCGATCGGAAGCAGGTTATGCTGAATGCGCTCGCAAGCATGGAAAACCTAGCCCGGACAGGTGTATAAACCCGCTTCAAGGTAACCCCGCGCCCGGGAAGACCCCGGGCCCCCCAAGGAAAATCCATGTCCGGCCAGCAGAGTTCCGACAAGACCTATTACGTCACCACGCCGATCTATTACGTGAACGACGCGCCCCATATCGGCCACGCCTATACGACGCTCGCCTGCGATGTGCTGGCCCGGTTCAAGCGGCTGGACGGTTACGAGGTCTATTTCCTGACGGGCACGGACGAGCACGGCCAGAAGGTCGAAAAATCAGCCGAAGCCGCGGGCGTCGATCCGCAGGCTTTTACCGACCGGGTATCGCAGAATTTCCGCGAACTCGCCGATTTCATGAATTTCAGCCATGACGGCTTCATCCGGACGACCGAGCCCCGCCATGCGGCGGCGAGCCGGGCGATCTGGACCGCGCTGAGAGAAAACGGACACATCTATCTCGGCACGTATAACGGATGGTATGCGGTCCGCGACGAAGCATTTTATGGCGAAGACGAGCTCAAAGACGGCCCGAACGGCAAGAAGATCGCGCCGTCCGGGGCGGAATGCGAATGGGTCGAAGAGCCGAGCTATTTCTTCGATCTGTCCAAATGGCAGGAACCGCTGCTGAAATTCTATGACGACAATCCGGATTTCATTGCGCCGAAATCGCGCCGCAATGAGGTCATAAGCTTCGTCAAAGGCGGCATGCACGATCTGTCGGTATCGCGGACCAGCTTCAAATGGGGCGTCGACGTGCCGGGCGACGAAGAACACATCATGTATGTGTGGCTGGATGCGCTGACGAATTACATCACCGCGGTCGACTATCCCGATCAGGAATCTGCGCAGTACAAAAAGTTCTGGCCGGCGGATCTCCACATGGTCGGCAAGGACATCCTGCGCTTCCACGCGGTTTACTGGCCTGCATTCCTGATGGGGGCCGGGCTTGCGCCGCCGAAGCGGGTTTACGCCCATGGCTGGTGGACCAATGAAGGAGAGAAAATCTCCAAATCGGTCGGCAATATCATCGATCCGCGCGAGATCGTGGAAACCTACGGACTGGATCAGGTCCGCTATTTCCTGATGCGCGAGGTGCCTTTCGGCAATGACGGCGACTTTTCGCGGAGTTCCGTCGTCAGCCGGATCAACAGCGAACTTGCCAACGATCTCGGCAATCTGGCGCAACGCACCCTGTCCATGGTCGGGCGCTACTGCGAGGGCGTCTTGCCGGCGCCGGGCGCTTACACCGAAGCGGACACAGAAATGCTCGCGCAGGCGACCGCCGTGCTGGACGCCTATCGGACACATCTCGACAACCAGGCCTTCCATGAAGCGCTGGAAGCCATCTGGGTCGTCGTTCGCGCCGCCAATGGTTATGTCGACCAGCAGGCGCCCTGGGCCCTTCACAAGCAAGACCCGGCGCGGCGCGATACCGTGCTGTATGTCCTTGCGGAAACGATCCGTCATCTTGGCCTGTATATTCAGCCCTATATGCCGGATTCCGCTGCCGTGATGCTCGACCAGCTCGCCGTGCCTGCCGATGCCCGGGATTTCACGCACGTGGGGCAGGGCAGTGCGCTGACCCCCGGCACCGCGCTGCCGAAGCCTGCGCCGGTCTTTCCCCGGTTCGTAGACGAAGAGACGTCCGATTAACGCGACCACGCGGGGTTCTCTCGTTTGACCGATGCCATCGCCGGACGCCGCGCGTCATCCCTGCGTCAGCGCGATTTCCGCCTCCTGATCATCGGGAAGACCTTCGGCTGGATGGCGCTTCACATGATGATGGTCGCCATCGCCTACCAGGTCTACGACCGGACGGGCGACGTCATGAACCTCGCCTATATCGGCCTTGCGACCTTCGCCCCCGCGATCGGGTTCGCGCTTGTGACAGGCTATGTCGCGGATCTCTTCGACCGCCGCGTGGTGCTGGTTGTGACCTATGGCATTATCCTCATCGGCGCGCTTCTCCTGTATTTCTACACGGTGTCGGGGATCGAGGCGGTCTGGCCGGTCTTCGCCATCCTCGTGCTCGAAGGCACCGGCAGGGCGTTCCATCAGCCGGCGGTCAGTTCCCTGGTGCCCAATCTGGTGCCCCTGGAGAGTTTCCCGAACGCCGTCGCATGGCATTCGACGGTCAACAAGATCACCCAGATGGTCGGCCCCGCGCTTGGCGGCATTCTGTATCTGGCCGGACCGGAAATCGTCTACGCGACGGCGGCGGCAGGGCTTTTTACCGGGATGGTCCTGACGGCGTTTATTCGAACGCGCACCGAACGCGGCGCGCGTCAGCCCACGACATTCGCGACCCTGCTGGCGGGGCTGCGCTACGTCTATAACAAGAAGATCATTTTCGGTGCGATCACCCTCGATATGCTCGTGGTCCTGCTGGGTGGCGCGACGGCGCTCTTTCCGGTATTCGCCAAGGATATCCTCGACGCGGGTTCGGCCGGCGCGGGTTTCCTGCGCAGCGCCATGGCGGCCGGTGCGCTGGTCAGCGGAATTATGCTGACGCAGATCGCGCTGGAAAGATCCGTCGGCAAGATCATGTTCGGCACCGTACTCGTATTCGGAATCTGCACCGTCGTGTTCGGCCTGTCCGAAATTCTCTGGGTCTCGCTGCTGGCAATGGCGATTCTCGGCGCGACCGACATGGTCAGCGTCAATATCCGCCAGACCCTGATGCAGATCGCCACGCCTGACGAGATGCGCGGTCGTGTCAGTGCCGTCAGTTCCGTGTTTACCGGCGCTTCCAACGAAATCGGCGAATTCAGGGCAGGGGCCATGGCCGCGGCGATCGGCGCGGTCCCGGCGGTCCTGGTCGGCGGTGTCGGCTCGATGATCGTCGCCGCCGTCTGCTGGAAAGCGTTTCCGGAACTGGTCAGGGTCGAGCGGTTCGATCAGGATCTCTGAGCGCATTTGCCATGCGGCGCCTTGTGCATGAATTCGTATGTATCTTGTGGTAGACAGTCGGTAAGACACAATAAACAAGGTTCCGACGCGTGCTTGTAGACAGCCACTGCCATCTCGATTTCGACGTATTTGACGAAGACCGTCAGGAAGCCATCCAGCGTGCCCGGAATGCAGGCGTCGCGACGATGGTGACGATTTGTACCCGCGTGACCCGCTTCGAGGAGATCCGGTCCATCGCGGAGAGCGATGAAAACATCTGGTGTTCGGTCGGCATCCATCCGCATCAGGCCGAAGAGGAACCCGTTGTGTCCGTCGAGGACCTGGTCAGTCGCGCCGCGCATCCGAAGGTGATCGGGATCGGCGAGACCGGGCTGGACTACTATTACGACAACAGCCCGCGCGCGCTGCAGGAAACGAGCTTTCGTACCCATATCGCCGCGGCACGGGAAACCGGACTGCCACTGATCGTCCACACGCGCGATGCAGACGAAGACATGGCGGACATTCTTGAAGACGAAATGGGGAAGGGTGCCTTTCCAGGGGTTCTGCATTGCTTTTCATCCGGCCGGCGGCTTGCGGAAAGGGCGCTTGATATCGGGTTCTATATCTCGTTATCCGGGATCGTCACCTTCAAGAATGCCGAAGACCTGCGGGATATCGCCAGGGACGTGCCGGTTGACCGGATTCTGGTGGAGACGGACTCGCCTTTTCTGGCGCCGATACCCAATCGCGGCAAGCGGAACGAGCCGTCTTTCGTCGTCGACACCGCCGCCAGAGTGGCCGAGGTCAAGGGTGTTGATAATCAAACGTTATCAACGGCTTCCACGGATAACTTCTTTCGCCTTTTTAACAAGGCGACCCGACCGGCCGCCGCATGAAGGTGACATTACTGGGCTGCGGTCCGTCCCAGGGCGTGCCGGTCATTGGCAATCGCTGGGGCAGCTGCGATCCGGCCAATCCGAAGAACCGCCGCAGCCGGCCGTCAATCGTCGTTCAGGATGGCGACAAGTCGATACTGGTGGACATGTCGCCGGATATCCGAGACCAGCTTCTAGCGAATGATATCAGTCTGATAGATGCGGTTCTGTTTACCCATCTGCATTACGACCATGTCGGCGGTCTCGGAGAACTGCGGACGCTGAGTTTCCTGGCCCAGCGGCGCCTGGAGGTATTCGGTACGCAGGACGTGCTTGACGGGCTGGAGCGGAACGCCGGCTACTTGTTCAAGGCAGACGCGTCCGATGATTCCAATCTCTACAAGCCATCCGCCGAGGCGCGTCCGATTGTCTATGGCGAGGCGTTCAGCGCCGAGGGCGTGAATGTTCTGCCATTCTGCCAGGATCACGGCATCTGCGAGAGTGCCGGGTTCCGTTTCGGCAAATTCGCTTATTCGACCGACGTAGCGTTGCTTGACGATGCCGCGTTTGCAGCGCTTGAAGGTGTCGAGGTCTGGATCGTGGATTGCCTACGGGAAAACCCGCATCCGACACATGCGCATTTCGACCGCACGCTGGAATGGATAGACCGCGTGAAACCGAAGCGGGCGATCTTTACCCACATGAATTTCGAAACCGATTACGCCGAGACACTTGCGCGGTGCCCGGAGGGCGTGGAACCGGGCTTTGACGGGATGGTTCTCGATATCCACTGAGTTATACAGGACCCGGTCCGTTATTATCCATAATATACATTATGCGACAATTGGATATGGGAATGGTCTGAGTTGTCCACATTTTCGGGATAACCGGTTCCGCTATCCCCCTCTGGTATCCACCCTCACGCCTGGGCGGCTGTGCGCCCAAATCGGGATCGCAGAATCAGCCTAATCGGAATCCGACAACGATAGCGGCAGATTGAACTGCACACGGCTGACAGATGTGTTCGCCGTGCTCGCATCCAGTCCGCCGCCGATATTGAACGGGATAACCTTGATACCGGCACTGCCACGGGCGGCCTCGGACTCCTCGGTCGTCACGGCGACGTCGAACTTCACGACCGTGGCAAACCCCTTGCCCGCCCCGAGATACAAAAGCCCGGCGGCGGCTGCCGCATCGCCCGCCAGGTTGCCCTTGATGCCGGCCTCGACCCGCGACCTTGCGTCTGATGATTCCTCGAACGCTGTCACGCCCTCGGATATCTGCGACAGCGTATCCTTTCATCCAGTTGGAAAGCATGGCGTCGCCCTGCCCGTTAGCTTGTCCGTCCCGGTCCATTTAAGCGCAATGGCAAGGATGGCGGTATCCACTCTGTCGAATCGTGAGAATCTGATTGAAAATCAGTCGAATACCGCAACGATTTCGCCTAGTTTTCCGGGATGACAGATCAGCCTCAGAACAAATCTCCGGCCATCGACGACCTGCTCGCGGTCATGGCCCGTCTCCGCGATCCCGAAAACGGCTGCCCCTGGGACCGGGAACAGACATTCGAGACCATTGCGCCCTACACGATCGAGGAAGCCTACGAGGTCGCGGATGCGATCGAGAGCGGCGATATGGACCAGCTGGAGGACGAACTTGGCGATCTGCTGTTCCAGGTCGTGTTCTATGCGCAGATGTCGCGGGAATCCGGCGGATTTGATTTCGATGCGGTGGCGCGGCGGATTTCCACCAAGATGCGCGACCGGCATCCGCATGTCTTTGGCGCGGTCGGTGAGCGGACCTCCGAAGGTCAGACAATCGCCTGGGAAGCCCAGAAGGCGCAGGAACGCGAAGCCCGTGCGGCCAGAACCGGCCGGAAACCAAGTGCGCTGGATGGCGTGGCGCTCGCCCTGCCCGCGCTGATGCGTGCCCAGAAGCTGCAGAAACGTGCGGCCCGCGAAGGGTTCGACTGGCAGGATCTGCCGCCGGTGATTGCCAAAATCCGGGAGGAACTCGCCGAGCTTGAAGCCGAGATCGACGCCAAAGCGGATATCGGCCGGCTACAGGACGAGGCCGGGGATCTGTTATTCGCCGCCGTGAACCTCGCGCGGCACCTCGGTGTCGATGCCGAAATCGCCCTCCGCGGCACCAACGCCAAGTTCGAACGGCGTTTCCGCCATGTCGAGCAAGGTCTTGAAAAAGAGGGAAAATCCCTCAGCGAGGCCGATCTGGACGAAATGGAATCCCACTGGATCGCCGCCAAGGCTGCAGAATAAACTCGTATCCGCCGCGCTAGCCGCGCCCCATCATGTAGAATTCGTCATTGGGACGCATCGACGTGAAATTCGCCATGCGGTTGGACATGCCGAAAAACGCCGTGATGCCGGCAATGTCCCAGATATCCTCGTCGGAAAACCCGTGGCCGCGCAGTGTGTCGAAGTCCTCTTCACCGACAGAATGCGATTCCTTCGCCACCTTCAGGGCGAAATCCAGCATCGCCATCTGTCGCGGCGTGATGTCCGCCTTGCGGTAGTTGATTGCCACCTGATCGGCGATCGTTGGCTGTTTCGCCCGAATCCTCAGGATCGCCCCATGCGCGACCACGCAGTACTGACAGTTATTGGCCCCCGACGTCGCGACGACGATCATTTCCCGGTCGGCGGGCGTGAGCCCCCCTTCCCGAAGCATCAGTGCGTCATGATAGGCCATGAAAGCCCGCAACTCGTCCGGACGATGGGCGAGGGTGAGGAATACATTCGGCACGAAACCGGCCTTCTCCTGCACCGCGAGGATCATCTCCCTCAGATCATCAGGGAGATCATCCAGCGCGGGTACCGGATAGCGGCTGACGGGTTTGCCGGCCATGGGGTAACCGCCTTCCCCGCCCTAGCCGAACGCGACCCAGGCCTTCTGAACCGCCGGGCGCGCTTCGATCGCGTCGTGCCAGCGTTTGACGTTGGGAAAATCGTCGAGTCCGATATCGTTGACGCCGTGGATATGGACATCCGGATAGCACGCGATATCGGCGACCGAATAATCGCCGGCCACATATTCGTTTTCGGCGAGGCGTTTGTCGTACATGCCGAGCATATCGCGCATCACGCCTTCGTAATGCTCCTTCGCCCGCGGCACTTCCTCGCCGAGGCGAATCCAGAACAGGCCGTATTGCTGGGCGAGCGTCGTGAACTGGGCCGAGCCGTAGAACAGCCACTGGTCGACCTCGACCTGCCTGACCGGGTCGGACGGATAGAGGCCGTTATCGGCCTTCTGGCCCAGATATTTGAGGATCGCGCCGGATTCGCACAGTGTGATCCTCTGGCCGCCGGGACCGTCGTGGTCGATGATTGCCGGGATCTTGTGGCCGGGGCTGATCTTTAGGAATTCCGGCTCGAACTGCTGTCTTTCGCGGATATTGACCGGCTTCAGCTCGTATTCCAGCCCGCTTTCCTCGGCCATCTGGCGCGCCTTGTAACCGTTATCCGTCATCCATGTGTATAGCTCGAACATCCTGTTTTTCCTTATTTAATCGTTCTTCAGATTGAGTATGAGGCTGGACGTATCGTAGCGTCCGCCGCCTTTCGCCTGAATTTCGGCGTAGAATTTGTCCACCATCTCGACCACCGGCAGTTTTGCGCCGTTGCGTTTCGATTCATCGATACAGATTCCGAGATCCTTGCGCATCCAGTCCACCGCGAAGCCGAATTCGAACTCTCCGTCCACCATGGTACCGGCACGGTTATCCATCTGCCAGGACTGCGCCGCGCCGCCGGACATCACCTCGGCCGCGCGTTTAGCATCCAGCCCCGCCGCCATGGCGAAATTCATGCCTTCGGCAAGCGCCTGTACCAGCCCGGAAATACAGATCTGGTTGACCATTTTCGTCAGCTGCCCGGCCCCCGCGTCTCCCATGCGCATGACCGTCTTGCCGTAACACTGCATAACCGGTTCGGCGGCCGAAAATGTCGCCTCGTCGCCGCCGACCATCACCGTCAGCGCGCCGTTCTCGGCCCCTGCCTGACCGCCGGAGACCGGCGCATCGAGAAAGCCAAGCCCGCGCCTGGCGGCTTCTTCGGCGAGTTCGCGGGCAACCACGGCGGAGGTGGTCGTGTGGTCAATCAGCACCGCGCCTTCCTTCATGCCGGCGAAAACCCCGGTCTCGCCCAGCACCACACTGCGCAGGTCGTCGTCATTGCCGACGCATGTCATGACGTAATCCGCACCCTGCGCGGCTTCTGCGGGTGTCGGGTATGCCGTGCCCGCGTGTTCACCGGCCCATTGGGCGGATTTCGTCCCGGTCCGGTTGTAGACCCGCATCGGGTGTCCCTTGGCGGCGAGATGTCCCGCCATCGGGTAGCCCATGACCCCCAGGCCGACGAATGCGGCCGCTGCCTTGTCGCTCATATCAGATTTCCCGTTCCGGAATTACAGGTGTCGCACCATCAGTATACCGCGTCGGCGCATTACTTGAAGGTGGCGATCGCCGCCTGGATCGGATTTTGCAGCACGTCCCATGCCTCGGCATCGGTTGCGAGCAGGATACCGCCCTCGCCCGGCTTCCCGGCGAGATACGGCGTGCCGTCGAGACACCGGCTATAGCCGCCCGCCTCCGTATGCAGAAGCCAGCCCGGCGCGTGGTCCCACGCGCGCACGCCGCGGTAATGGGCGAAGTGAATGTCGCCGTTCACCAGCGCGCAGTAATCGACCGCGATACACCGCGTGGACGTCACCCGCGCCACCTGATTTGGCAGGTCGGTATGCTTGCGCATGTAGCCACCGAGTGAGCCTTCCATATCCGCCATATCCCGGGGCGATGGATCGATCCGCAGGCGCTCGCCGTTGCGAAACGCCCCTGCCCCTTTTTCGCAGACATACATGTCGTCATCGACCGGACGGAATATCCAGCCGCCGATGGTCTCGCGCTTCAGCACCAGCGCGACCATCACGCCAAAATCCTCGCTGCCTCTGGCGAAATTGGATGTCCCGTCGACGGCATCGAGCACCCACACCGGCGCGTCGCCGTCCAGCAGATCCAGCGCCGCCGGATCGTCCTCGATCATCTCCTCGCCGACAACGACCGAGCCCGGCAGCAGCGGCGGCAACTCGCGGATCAGAAACGTTTCGGCCGCGACATCGGCCGCCGTTACCACGGACCCCGGGCGCTTTTCCCATTTCTCGTCCTTCGACAGGCTCTGGAAACGGGGCATGATTTCCGCGGCCGTTACTTCGCGGATGAGAGCTTCGATTTTTTCCGATGGAGGGATGGAGATCGTCATAAAGCTTTTATACCCTGCCCGGCACGTTTCGGGCCGACTCGATGCTGCAAAAAGAAACCGCCGCGGAAATTAATCCGCGGCGGCTCGTTTCGTTCCTTAAGCGGGAACGGCTGACTTACATCATGCCGCCCATGCCGCCCATGCCGCCCATGTCGGGCATCGCGGGCATTCCGCCGCCTTCGCTCGGCTTCTCGGCGACCATTGCTTCGGTCGTGATGAGCAGGCCGGCGACCGAGGCTGCGTCCTGCAGCGCGGTGCGGACAACCTTGACCGGATCGATGACGCCGGATTTCACCAGGTCTTCGAACTTGTCGGTCGCGGCATTGTAGCCGTAGCTGGCGTCTTTCTTCTCCAGCAGCTTGCCGACGACGATCGAGCCTTCGACACCGGCGTTTTCAGCAATCTGACGCACCGGGGCCTGGAGGGCCTTGCGGATGATCTCGATGCCGACACGCTGGTCGTCATTGTCGGGCTTCAGGCCTTCGAGGACCTTGGAAGCGCGCAGAAGCGCGGTTCCGCCGCCGGGGACGATGCCTTCTTCAACCGCAGCGCGGGTCGCGTTCATCGCGTCTTCGACACGGTCCCGCTTTTCCTTCACTTCGATTTCGGTCGCACCGCCGACACGGATAACGGCAACACCGCCGGCGAGCTTCGCCAGACGTTCCTGCAGTTTCTCGCGGTCGTAATCCGAGCTGGTCTCGTCGATCTGCGCGCGGATCTGGTTGCAACGGCCCTGGATGTCGGCTTTCTTGCCGGCGCCGTTCACGATCGTGGTTTCTTCCTTGGTGATCGTGATTTTCTTGGCGGTGCCGAGCATGTCGAGCGTGACGTTTTCGAGCTTGATGCCCAGATCTTCCGACACGACCTGGCCACCGGTCAGGATCGCGATGTCTTCCAGCATCGCCTTGCGACGATCGCCGAAGCCCGGCGCCTTGACGGCAGCGATCTTCAGGCCGCCACGCAGCTTGTTGACCACGAGGGTCGCAAGCGCTTCGCCTTCGACATCCTCGGCGAGGATGAGAAGCGGACGGCTGGACTGAACGACGGCTTCGAGCAGCGGCAGCATGGACTGAAGACCGGACACCTTCTTTTCGTGGAGAAGGATGTAGGGATCTTCAAGCTCGGCAAACATCTTTTCCGCGTTCGTGACGAAATACGGGGAGATGTAACCGCGGTCGAACTGCATGCCTTCGACGACTTCAAGCTCGGTCGTAAGCGACTTGGCTTCCTCGACCGTGATGACGCCTTCCTTGCCGACTTTCTGCATCGCTTCGGAGATCATCGTGCCAACGTCGAGATCGCCATTGGCGGAAATCGTGCCGATCTGGCGGACTTCCTCGTCGGACGAAACCTTCTTCGCCTTCTTGCGAAGCTCGGCAATAACGGCGGTAACAGCCGCATCGACGCCGCGCTTGAGGTCCATCGGGTTCATGCCGGCGGCAACGGCCTTGCAGCCCTCGCGCACGATGGCCTGAGCCAGAACGGTCGCCGTCGTCGTGCCGTCACCGGCTTCGTCGTTGGTTTTGGACGCGACTTCACGGACCATCTGGGCGCCCATGTTCTCGAACTTGTCTTCAAGCTCGATTTCCTTGGCAACCGTCACACCGTCCTTGGTGATCCGCGGCGCGCCGAAGGATTTGTCGATAATGACGTTACGGCCCTTGGGGCCAAGCGTTACCTTGACCGCATCGGCCAGGATGTCGACGCCCCTTTGCATACGTGTGCGGGCATCGCCTTCAAATTTAACTTCTTTCGCAGCCATGTTCAGGCGCTCCTACTCAATGATTCCCATGATGTCGGATTCCTTCATGATGAGAAGGTCCTTGCCATCGATTTTCACTTCCGTGCCCGACCATTTGCCATAAAGGACTTTGTCGCCCTTCTTGACGTCGAGCTTTACGGGCTTGCCGTCTTCGCCGCGCGCGCCGCTGCCGACAGAAATAATTTTGCCTTCCTGCGGCTTTTCCTGGGCGCTGTCAGGAATGATGATCCCACCGGCGGTTTTTTCTTCTGCGCCAAGCGGTTCGACCAAAACGCGGTCATGTAGAGGCCTGATTCCCATCTAGCCTTCTCCTTAAAATGTTGAATTTATGTTACTTATTTAGACTTGCTAGCACTCTCTGCCAACGAGTGCCAGACATATAGGGATGCCCTGCCCTGGTGTCAAGGCGCGGTTTCCGGTGTTCTAGCGTTTTGACTGGTTTTTCTCGAACCGGGCGAGTTCGTCCGGCGCGATAGAGACTTCAAGATGGGCGAAGTCTTCCCTGTCGTCCCGGCGCAATACATCGGCGTGGCGATAGAGCCATGAAATTGCAGCGCCGTCGCCTTGGGGAAGCGTCAGGTTTATCACATCCCGTTCAGATGACAACAACCCGTCGAGACACCGAAGAAAGGCGTCATTTCCAGCGCCAGTCAAAGCGGACATCGCAACGACATTGTCGTCCCGCGCCGCCTGGTTGCGGACCGCCTCCTGCGCATCCGCGTCGAGCAGGTCTACCTTGTTCAGCACTTCGACAAAGGCGCGGCCATCGGCAAAATCGATCCCGAGTTCGTCCATCACCCGCAGCACGTCTTTTTTCTGAGATTCCGTATCGGGATGCGCAATATCGCGGACATGCACAATGATATCGGCGCCGATCACCTCTTCCAGCGTTGCTCTGAAGGCGGCAATCAGCGTTGTCGGAAGGTCCGAGACGAACCCCACCGTGTCGGAAAGGATCGCCGAGCGGCCGGACGGCAGCTTGATTTCCCGCATCGTTGGATCAAGCGTGGCAAACAGCAGATCCTTGGCGAAAACATGGGAATCGGTCAGGGTATTGAACAGCGTCGATTTGCCGGCATTGGTATAGCCGACAAGCGCGATGACCGGGTACGGGATACGCCGTCGGGCTTCACGGTGAAGTTCGCGGGTGCGGGTGACTGTTTCGAGTTCCCGCTGGATCTTGTTGATCCGCACGGCGATCATCCGCCTGTCCGCTTCGATCTGGGTCTCGCCCGGACCGCCGAGAAAACCAAAACCGCCGCGCTGGCGCTCAAGATGGGTCCAGGTTCGGACCAGACGGCTGCGTTGATAATTCAGGTGGGCGAGTTCTACCTGCAGCACACCTTCCCGGGTGCGTGCGCGCTCTCCAAAGATTTCCAGGATCAGCCCGGTACGATCAATGACCTTCGTGTTCCACGCCTTTTCGAGGGTGCGCTGTTGTACGGGCGACAGAGAGGTATCGACACAGACGATATCCGCCTCTTCCTCTTCGACAAGTTCGCCCAGACGCTCAACGGTGCCCTTGCCGAAATAAGTACCCGCGTTGATCTTCGGCAACGACACCGCTTCGCTGGAAACGACATTCAGTTCTATCGCGGCGGCAAGACCGACCGCTTCATCGAGGCAGGCTTCGACAGCGCGGCCGCCTGATTGTCCCGACTTTCTGAAAGGATGGATGACGATCGCGCGGGTGCGGTCGTCGCCCGCGCTTTCATAATTGTTCGTCAAACCCTGCCTAGGCCTCGTCTATCCGGTCGTCATTTTCATCCAGATCGTCATCGTAAAGCGAAACGGGTGTGACCGGCATCACGGTCGAGATCGCATGCTTGTAGACGAGCTGGGAATGGCCGTCACGGCGCAGAAGAACGCAAAAATTATCGAACCACGTAATGATGCCCTGCAATTTCACGCCATTGACAAGAAAGACCGTAACGGGGGTTTTCTGTTTGCGAACGTGGTTGAGAAAGACGTCCTGAAGGTTTTGGGGTTTCTCTGAAGACATGGGTTACCTTATTGTTATCTTTAGCATTTCCGGATGAGCTACCCGGTCCTGACAATCTGCAGCCTGACCGGGTATCGGCCATTCTGCGCGTATATACCCTATATGGAACGTTCCATTCCCCTGACAACCTCCAGAAACTGCTGGACGGAAAAATAGTGTTCGTGAGGTGGATGTTCGCGGAACTCCTCATCTTCTGGCTCATTTTTCCCAATGAGTATAGTGTGGCAATTCGCTGCCCGACCGCAAGCGATATCGACCCATGTGTCGCCGATAAACCATACATCGGGGTGCGGATCGATCCCTGTGCCCGCCAGCGCCATGTATACGGGGTCGGTTGAAGGCTTGTCCCGCGCCGCATCGGTCGCACCGACAAGATATCCCCCGAAATAGCGATCCCACCCGAGTTTTGTGGATTCCGCACGCAGATGGCCGCCGGATTTGTTGCTGACAACCCCGAGATGGCTTCCCTGCGCCTTCAGCAGCGAGAGCATCTCATCCGCGCTATCGATCTTTTCGACCCGTTCCAGATGAACCTCCCGGTACGCGCCATAAAAAATGTCGCGGGCGTCTTCCCAGCGATCGCCGAAAAGCTCCGGGAACGCCTCACGCAGCGATTTGCGGACTCGTGTGGTTGTCTCTTCCATGGTCCAGACGGGATGCCCCATCGCTTCCAGCGTCCGGTTCATGCTTTCGTGGATGATGGGCCAGCTGTTCACCAGGGTCCCGTCCCAGTCGAACAGCACCGCCTTCGGCATACGGTCAGGCATGATCGCTCCAGAAATGATCCTTGTAGCGCGCAAGCAGCCCGGTTGCGATGGGGCCCGGGACCCCTGCCCCGATATCCGTATCGTCAATTTTCACGATCGGCACGAGAAACGCTGTCGTGCTGGACAGGAACGCCTCGTCCGCCGCATAAGCGTCGGAGACCGAAAAGGGCCGCTCATCGACCTCTATGCCCATGTCCTCCGATATTTTCATCAGCGCCAATCGGGTCACCCCGTTTAGTATCGCGCTGGCAGCGGGGTGTGTGATCAAGCGTCCGTCCTTCACAATCCACGCATTTGTCGACGTACCCTCGGTAACGATTCCGTCGCTGTTTACCAGCCAGGCTTCGTAAACATTGCGCTGAACGGCTTCGTCCTTCGCCAGCACATTCGGCAACAATGCCACGGACTTGATATCCGGCCGCCTCCATCGGATGTCGGGCACGGTTATCACCGCCACGCCCTTCTCGATCACGTCCATCGGAACTTCGCGCAAAGGCTGGACCGTCATGACAACAGATGCCCGCATTCCTGCCGGAATCCTGTGATTGCGCGGCGCGACACCGCGGGAGACCTGAAGGTACAGGGCGCCATCTGTAAGCCGGTTGAGCCGCAGCAACTCCGCGACTTTCAGCCGGAAGATCGCCGGGGAAAACGGAAGCGAGATTCGGATAGCGCGCAACGATCTTTCAAGCCGCTCAAAGTGCAGCTCTTCGTCTATCAATCGTCCGCGGACGACGGCGATGACTTCATAGATCGCATCGGCAAACTGATAACCTCTGTCCTCGATATGGACGGCGGCATGGCTGTGCCGGATGAACCGGCCATTGACGTAGGAAATTCGGGGCATGGAGACCACTGATATCTAGAAAAATTCAAGGCTTACAGCGAACAGGCGTTCGATTTCCCGGACGGCGGCGGGGCGGACAAAGATCACCACCAGGTCGCCCTTGTTCAGCACAGTATTGCTGCGCGGCGTAATAATCTTTTCGCCACGAATTACCGCGCCGAACATAACGCCTTCAGGCAGCTCCATTTCACGAATCTGGAGGCCCGCGAGGCTTGATGTTTCGAGAATTTCCGCTTCCATGACTTCGCCAAAATCCTCGCCAAGCGAATGAACGGCGCGAATCCGGCCCCGTCTGACGTGTTGCAGAATCGTCGACGCGGTGATCGAGCGTGGGCTGATAACGGCATCGACGCCAAGCGTCGTAATAAGCGGCGAATAATTCGTATTGTTGACGAGCGCAATTGCACGCTGCGCGCCATGGCGCTTGGCGAGCAGCGAGCCCAGAATATTCGTCTCATCGTCATTCGTGACCGCGACAATAGCTTCGGTCACCGCAACGCCGGCTTCTTCCAGGATCGAAGGCTCGAGGGCGTTGCCGTGAATAATAGTCGTCTCCGGGAGACGGGCGGCGGCCGTCTCTGCACGTTTGCGATTGGATTCAATGATCCGCGCATTGACGCCTGGATGCTCATCCCGGATGAGCTGTGCCAGAAACATCCCCACATTGCCGCCCCCTGCAATGATGATTCTACGCGCCTGCCGCTCTTCATGCCCGAAAATTGTCATCGCGCGGGCAACGTGATCGTTGTCTGCGACGAAATAGACATCGTCGCCTGGCAGCATTTCCTCATCAGCACTCGGAACGATTGTCTTGCCGTCGCGGATCATGCCGACGATGACAATGCTCAGGTCCGGGAATACGCCGGTGAGCTGGCGCAGAGGGGTGTTGATGACAGGACAGTCCTCGTTGCAGCGGACGCCGATCACACGGACCCGTCCTTCCACCAGCGGGATCGTGTCGAACGCTCCCGGGACGACGAGATCGCGGGAGATGGCGCGGGCAACCTCCAGCTCTGGAGAGATGATGACGTCGATGGGCATGTTTTCCCGGCTGAACAGGTCGGCCCATATAGGTTGCAGGTAACTCTGATTCCGGACCCGTGCAAGCTTGGTCGGCACGTTGAAAAGCGAGTGCGCGACCTGGCAGGCGACCATATTCACTTCGTCGGACTGCGTCACCGCGATCAGAAGATCGCTGTCGGCGGCATTCGCACGTTCCAGGACATCGGGATCGGAGGCAAAGCCCCTGATCGCCTGGACATCCAGCGATTCATTCACCGTACGTATGTTGTCGGCGGACGAATCCACGACCGTAACGTCGTGATTCTCCAGCGAGAGCTGACGGGCGATGTTGTATCCCACCTGCCCCGCGCCACAAACTATGACCTTCATTTTACTTCCATTACGCTAGTCCGGCGCTGTCGCGGCGGTCTGTTCAGATAATTCACGGCTGGTAACGCCGAGAGATTTCAGCTTTCGGTGCAGGGCAGAGCGCTCCATCCCCACAAACTCGGCCGTGCGCGAGACGTTTCCGCCAAAACGGGATATCTGCGCAAGCAAATACTGACGTTCGAAATTTTCACGGGCGTCCCGCAACGGAAGCGACATCATCTTTGCCCCCTCCTCCAGGCCGACCGGCGCCGATGTGCCCGCACCGATATCTGGCGGAAGATTATCGACCGTCACCGGTTCGTCGGCCGGACCGGGCGCCATAATCAGGATCCAGTCCACCGCATTGCGAAGCTGGCGAACGTTTCCCGGCCAGTCATATGCCTGAAAAGCGGCGATGGCCTCGCGGGACATGGTTCGCGGCGCTACACCGGAAATCAGGGCGGATTGCTGCATGAAGTGATTAACCAGCGCCGGGATATCATCGGGCCGGTCTTTCAGCGGGGGAACCTCAATCGGAACAACGTTCAGCCGGTAGTAAAGGTCCTGGCGAAAATTTCCCGCCGCCATTTCCGCTTCCATATCGCGATTCGTCGATGCGATAACCCGTACGTCCACCTTTACTGCCGACTCGCCGCCAACCCGCGTGAATGTCTGGTCCTGCAGTACTCTCACGATTTTTCCCTGGGTCTCCAGCGGCATGTCGCTTACTTCATCAAGCAGGAGCGTGCCACCATGGGCCGCTTCCAGCGTGCCGACGTTCCGCGGCGTGTCGCCGCCCGACGTCTCATGCCCGAACAACTCCATTTCCATCCGGTCGGGATTCATGGCGGCGCAGTTCAGCACGACAAACGGTCCGGCGGACCTGAGAGACAGCTGATGAAGCTGTCGTGCAAAGACTTCCTTTCCCGCGCCCGGCGGTCCCGAAATCAAGACCCTGCTATCTGTCGGCCCGACCTTTTCCAGTGCATTTCGCAGGTGCCGGATCGCAGAGGATACCCCGACAATTTCCGTGACGTCGCTGGTGCGTTGACGAAGCTCTTGGTTCTCGCGCTGCAACCGGGCGGCCTCGACCGCACGTCTTACGGTCAGGACCAGCCTGTCTGCTTTGAAAGGCTTTTCGATAAAGTCGTAGGCGCCGAGTTTGATTGCGTTCACCGCCGTTTCAACATTGCCATGACCGCTGATCATAATGACGGGCATTGCCGCGTGTTCCTTATGCACCCGCTCAAGGATTTCTATACCGTCCAGCGCGCTGCCCTCCAGCCAGATATCCAGGATCAGGAGATTGGGGCGACGCTGCTCAATCGCCTGGAACACCGCGTCGCTATCGCCCGCGGTCCGGCAGACAAAGCCCTCATCGGTAAGAATATCCGCGATCAACATCCGGATATCCTCTTCGTCATCGACGACCAGAATATCAGCTGCCATAGGCGACACCGTCTTCGGTTTCCTCTTCAGGCAATGTGCCCGAAGCATTGTCCGCGGGAATGTGATCGGCCTGCAGGAGAGGTATTGTTACGCGCACCGAGGCCCCACGTTTGCCATCTGCACGGTCTTTGAGTGCCAGCACCGCCCCATGATCTTCCAGTATGGTTTTGACGATTGCCAGGCCGAGCCCCGTGCCCTTCGCCCGTGTCGTGATATAGGGCTCCGTAAGCCGGTCCCGTATTTCGACCGGCAGACCTTTGCCGTTATCCGTTATTTCGATTTCGGCATCTTCATTCGTCAAAGTCAGGGAAAGCAGGATTTTCCCGCCGGCTATCAAGGCCTCACCATCTGCGACATGGCCGTCAATCGCGTCAATGGCGTTCTGGATCAGGTTGGTCAGAACCTGTGAAAGCTGACGAGGGTCTCCTGTAATTGTCGCGGGTTCGGCTGGAATATCCGAAACGAATTCTATATCCGGGCGTGCGCTGCGCGGAAGCATGAGGGCTTCACGGCAGATTGTGCCGATATCCACCTTTTTCATTTCCGCTCTGGGCATTCGCGCAAAGGCGGAAAATTCATCCACCATTCTGCCGATATCACCGACCTGGCGAATGATCGTATCGGTGCAGTTCGAAAACGTTTCCGGGTCCGATGTAATTTCCTTCATGTATTTGCGGCGAAGACGTTCGGCCGCCAACTGGATCGGGGTAAGCGGATTCTTGATCTCGTGGGCGATCCGGCGGGCGACATCGGACCAGGCGGCCTTGCGCTGGGCCGCAACGAGCTCCGTAATATCGTCGAATGTTATCACAAAACCGGCCACCCTCCGGTCAACGAGGTCTGTCGCCATCCGCACCAAGAGGGTCCGGTAGCGTCCGGCCCTCTGCATCGAAATCTGGCCCTCGATCAGGCGGTTGGGCCGGCTACGGGCGTCTGAGATCATCCCGGACAGTTCTGGTACGACTTTGGTTATATCGGCACCGATCTGTTTATCGATATCCGTCGCCAGCAACGCGCATGCCGAGCGGTTTGCGACATTAATCCGCCCCTTGGAATCGACACCGATGACCCCTGCCGAAACCCCGCCGAGAACCGTCTCGATAAAATGACGCCGTTCATCGAGCTGTCGGTTTGCCTGGACAAGTTCATGACGCTGACCTTCCAACTGGTCGGTCATGCGGTTGAATGCCCTGCTCAGCAGGCCGAGTTCGTCCGAATCCGGTCCTTCATCGACCCGCGCCGACAAATCGCCTGCCCTGACGCGCTCGGCCGCCCCCGCCAAATCGGATATCGGCCGAGACAAACGGTTCGCAAAAACCAGCCCCACCCAGATGGCCACGAAAAGCAAGAGCATGCCGACCAGGATAAAAATCATCGCGAAGGTTATTTCGATACTGGAACGGCGCCCTTCGATATTCTCGTATTCCGCCGCAGCGCGCTGGGTTTTCTCGATATGCTCCAGCACATTAGGCTCTACAAAGCGGCCAACGTAGAGAAATGCGTCCACAACCCGGTCAAGCTTGATAATCGCACGCAGGCGATCGTCCGCTTCGCTGGTCAGCAATACGACCTCGCCACTCCGCGCCCGGTCGATGACGTCAATCGATACGGGCGCCCGGTCGATGACGAAACCGAGTGCCCATTTTGCCAGTATCCTGCCGGATCCGTCGAACACGTATATCTCACTCAGATTGCGGATGAGGCCCTGTCCGGCCAGAATTCTGGAGAACTGTCGGGGATTTTCGGTAACAAGGGGGAGTGCGCGTTCGAGGTCACGCGCCATTGAAAGGACATCTCCCCGGATAATCTGCTTGTGTTCTTTCAGGTAAGCTTCGGCGACGGCGCGGGATTCCACGATTGCGGTTTTGACCCTTTCGTTGAACCAGTTTTCCATGCCGAAGTTGAAGAACACGGCGGAAAAGACCGATACGATAATTGCCGGCGCGAGCGCGATCAGACTGAATAACATCGCGAGCCGCATATGAAGCCGTGAACCGACCTGTCCGCGGCGACGCTCTATCCACAGGCCGACAAGACTTCTGGCAACGACAAGACCCAGAAGAAGGAACAACACCAGATCGATCTGAAGGAGGATCAGGAGCGTTTTGGTGTCTGCGCCGAGCGGCGACGAGCCCGTAATTGTCGCATATGTCGCGAAGGCAAAACCGAGCGCCACTACGGTGAGGGCAATGGAGAGCTTGCGCCCCAGACCGACACGTTTTCCCCACTGGGACAACCGGGCGTAGGTTCCGCTTACAAAGGACTGCCGGTCTACCTCTGTTGATAGATTAATTGCTTTGTCTGTCTCTGCCACCGCACAACCGCCCGGATGATTATGGTTGTTAGCGCGCGCCCCGTACGACCTCGATATCGAGCTCTCTGATCTTCTTGCGAAGCGTATTCCGGTTCAGCCCCAGTATCTCGGCTGCCTTGATCTGGTTGCCACGGGTCGCCATCAACGTCATCGAGATCAGGGGACGTTCCATCTCGTGGAGCACCCTAGAGTACAGTCCGTTGGACGGCAAACCATCTTCGCCGGCGAAATAGCTCTTTCCGAGATGCCGTTCTATCGCCTCCGACATGGTTTCATCGTTGTCGGGCGTGTCGGAAACGGTGGCCACGGCATCTGCAAGTTCGTTGCTGACGATTTCGGCTGAAATAGTGTCGTCCGCGTACAAAGCCGCGAGCCTTTGCACCAGGTTCTCCAGTTCCCGGACGTTTCCCGACCATCGGTGCCGCAACAGAATATCCATAGCGGCGGGTTCGAGAGTCTTGAACGGCAGACCATTCTCCGCACCGCGGGCGAAGAAATGTTCAACAAGTTCAGGGAGGTCCTCGACCCGTTCGCGCAGCGGCGGAAGACGAATCGGAACGACGTTCAGGCGATAATACAGATCTTCGCGGAAATGACCCTGCTTCACCTGGCGCGCCAGGTCGCGATGGGTTGCCGCGACAATCCGGACATCTGCCTTTATCGGTGTCCGGCCGCCGACAGTCGTATATTCGCCATCCTGAAGGACCCGGAGCAGTCGGGTCTGGGCGTCAAGAGGCATGTCGCCGATTTCATCGAGAAACAGCGTCCCGCGTTGCGCCTGTTCGAACCGGCCGATACCGCGGCCTGTTGCCCCCGTAAATGCGCCGCGCTCATGGCCGAACAATTCCGCCTCGACGAGATCGCGCGGGATGGCCGCCATATTGATCGCTATAAAGGGCCCGTTACGCCGCTTGCCGTAATCGTGCAGCGCCCGGGCGACAAGTTCCTTGCCCGTGCCGGATTCACCGGTGATCAGAACAGTGAGGTCCGTCGCCATGAGGCGCGCCAGAACCCGGTAGATATTCTGCATGGCAACAGAACGACCGATAAGCGGCAGTCTCTCTTCGTCGTTCAAGGGCGCGCTGAGACCTGCTTTCGATGGGTCCTGAAGCGCCCGTTCGATGACGCTCATCAGTTCGGTCAGATCGAACGGCTTGGGCAGGTACTCGTAGGCGCCCCTTTCGGTCGCCTTGACCGCCGTCAGCAGCGTGCTTTGGGCGCTCATAATAATGACTTTGAGATCGGGACGAATATCGCGGATGCGCGGGACCAGATCCAGGCCGTTCTCGTCCGGCATGACGACATCGCTGATGACAAGATCGCCTTCTCCGTCAGCCACCCAGGACCACAGGGTCCGCGCGTTGCTCGTCAGCCGCACGTCATACCCCTGACGCGTCAGCGCGCGCTCAAGCACCGTTCGGATCGCGCGGTCGTCATCGGCAACGAGAATTGTGGATGCCGCGTTCATTCTGTGTCCTCGTCTGCGGCGTCAATCCATCCGCTTTTACTTGTGTGCATAGGTAGTCTGAGACGGAACTCCGTCCCCTCTTCCGAAGAGTCGAATTCCACGATCCCGCCATGGTCGCCCATGACCTTTGCAACGAGTGCAAGCCCGAGGCCGGATCCGTCTGTCTTGCTGGTCACGAACGGATCGAACAGGTTCGCCGCAACATCGTCGGGAATGCCGGATCCGTTATCCCGTACGGACACGATCAGGGGAAGCTGAACGCGACTTGTTCCGCCGGGCAAAGCAAGACGTATGCCATGCTGAAAAAAGGTAGAAATCGTGATCTTCCCGTCTTTCTGCGGAACCGCGTCACACGCGTTCTTGACGATGTTCAGCAAGACCTGGATCAACTGGTCGGCATTTCCGTATACGGGCGGCAATGAAGGGTCGTAATTCTCGACGAACTCGACATGGCGCCCGAACCCGGCCTGAGCGACCCGTCGCACCCTTTCAAGCACCAGATGGATATTGACCGCGCTCCGGCTTATCTCCGCGTCTGAAAACAGTCCCATGCGGTCGACAAGATCGCAAATCCGGTCGGTTTCTTCACATATCAGGCGCGTCAGGCCGCGATCCTCGGGCTCGACAACCGCCGCTTCGAGGAGCTGTGCGGCACCGCGAATGCCCGAAAGCGGATTTTTGACCTCATGCGCGAGGAGTTCTGCGAGCCCGGTGACCGAGCGCGCGGCATTGCGGTGCGCGATCTGGTCGTTGATCCGACGCGCTATCGACTGTTCGTGGAGCGACACGACGGTCAATGACGACCCGTCCATCATGGGCGCTGCCGTGATCGCCAGGTTTCTGGGCCGTCCCCGCGGGAAAGAAATGGACACGTCGTATTCCGCGACACTTGTCTGTCCCGCGATGGACTGGGCAATGAGCGAAAACAGCGGGCTGTCTGTCGGCAAAAGTTCGTTCAGGCGCCGCCCCTGAAGTCCCCGGGCCCCGTGTTCGAAGAACTGTTCGGCCGCGCCGTTCATGTAGGCAATGCTGCTGTCGCGCTCAATCGCCAGCACAGCAAACGGCAGCGCTGCAAGCGCATTGCCGGGATCGAATGCGAGCGGTTTTTCAAGATCGGGCAAAGTGGAAAACTGCATTACGCCGCCTTTGGAAGCCATGCTCCCGCAAAAAACGCGCCAATCTCGGATATTACCTGAGAAGCATCGTCCATCGTGTTGATCTTATTTCTGAATTCGGCTGAAAAATCAAAGCCGCGACTGTACCAGGCGATGTGTTTGCGGGCCATTCGAAGACCCGCATGGCCGCCGAAATGGCTCATCATGTGATCCACATGTTCGCACACGATCTCGCCCTGCTCCGCAGCAGAGGGAGGTGCGAGCCTCTCGCCCGTTTTCAGGTAATGCATGACATGTCCAAGGAACCAGGGGCGGCCCGTCGCGCCGCGGCCGATCATGACCCCGTCGGCACCGGATTGTTCCAACGCCGTATCCACATCGTCGAAGGTACGGATATCCCCGTTCACGATGACAGGTATATCGACGACATCGCATACATTGCGGATAAATTTCCAGTCAGCCGTACCGTTATAAAGTTGGCAGCGTGTACGCCCATGGACGGTCAACATCCTGACGCCGGAATCTTCGGCGATCCTTGCCAGCTCCGGTGCATTCAGACTGTCGTCGTCCCAGCCCTTGCGCATTTTCAGCGTCACCGGGATATCGACCGCCTCGACGGTCGCCTCGATCATGCGGCGGGCATGATCCAGATCGCGCATCAGCGCAGAGCCGGATTGCTTGTTCACGACCTTCTTCACCGGGCAACCCATATTGATATCGATGATTGCGGCCCCGCGGTCCTCGTTCATTTTGGCGGCTTGCGCCATCAGTTCCGGCTCGTACCCCGCCAGTTGAACCGCCATCGGCTGCTCGGCGGCACAGTTGGTCGTCATCTTCATCGTCTTCTGGTTGGCATTCACCATCGCCTGGCTGGCGATCATCTCGGATACGACGAGCCCCGCGCCCCACCGTTTTACCAGCCGGCGGAACGGCAAATCCGAAACCCCCGACATCGGCGCAAGGATCACAGGATCGTCAATCTGAAGGGGACCAACATTGATGGTCATAAAATAGGCAACCGAATCATTATGACTAAAACGAAGGCAAACCATAATGGTGCAGCGCAATAAACACAATATTTCTGTGTGGCTAGTTTAACACGACATCCGTCATGAATTTAACCCCCGGATAGGCCAGTGTAATCATCAGATAGGCCACCAGAAAATAACGGCCTGCCTGGCGTCCGCGTATGCCGGTCCGAATATGGACGATCAGCAGGATCACGATAATGACGAAGGTCGCGAAGGAAAGCGTCGTCTTGTGCGAGAACTCGACAAGCTCGCCGGTCTGAAAAAACTGCGCCGCCATGCCGCTCAGAAGACCGCAGCCGAGGATAGCTGCCCCCGCAGTCAGGAGCGTGACCTGAATGCGTTCTCCATCCGCGACAGATGGCAGCAGTCGCGTGAGCCTGCCCGGACGTTTCCGTTTCAGCGCACGCTCCTGCAGCACGACAGCCAAACCGGCGACCGCACCGATGGTGAGCAATCCGTATGTCAGAACAGAGACAAGAATATGAAACGTCACCCAGGCCGACGGCACGAATCCGTGGAGCGGTTGCGACGGCTGATGCAGCCAGATTGTGGCAAGCCCACCGATAATCCCGAGATACGGCAACAGGAGTGGAGTCAGCCGCCAGACTTCGCGCATCGCAGCTGCAAGCAGGGCAAATAGCGCGAGGCTGGCTAAAACCGTGATCCATAACGCCGGCGCCAGTCCGGTCTGCCACCCGGCCCCGAACGCGTTCCATATCCACAGTGCCGGCCCGGCGACGGCGACGGCAAGCGTCAGCCAATAGAATGCATCCCGCGACGGCACGCGCCGGAAGGGAAGGACTGCTGCCGGCAGCAGTGAAACCACGGCGGAAATCGACAGGGTAAGCGTATTTATCATCGGCCGCATACTAGCACCTGAGGGCCATCGGCGAAGCGTCGTATTTCCGGCACCGTAAAAAAATACTCGCCCCTTGCGGCAGTTGGCGCGCTCGCCGGATTCGCCTAGTTTGAAGGTTCACTTAAGGATTGCTCGCAAATGGCGCGTTGTGCCGTTCTCGTTCTTGCCGGAGGCTCCGGCTCCCGCGTGGGAGCGGATATTCCGAAACAGTATCTGAATATCGCCGGCGTGCCGATCATGCGGCGGACGGTAGAGGTTTTTCTGTCTCATCCCGCGATCGATATCGTGCAGGTCGTCATTGGCGCGGAAGACACCCAGCGCTGCCGTGCAGCCCTTGCGGGCCTTGAACTTCCCGACCCTGTCGCCGGTGGCGCCGCCCGACAGGACTCCGGCAGAAAAGGTCTCGAAGCGCTTGAGGGATATTCACCTGACTACGTCCTCATCCATGATGCCGCCCGCCCATTCGTAGATCACGGGACAATCGACCGGGTCATCCAGGCTCTCGACCAAGCCTCCGCGGTTCTGCCCGCCATCCCGGTTGCAGATACGCTCAAACGCGGTGCCGGGGCGCCGCCCGTCGTTGCGGCCACTGTCGACCGAGAGAATATCTGGCGGGCGCAGACACCTCAGGGTTTCCGTTTCGGTGAAATACTGGCCGCCCACCGTGCGGCAGCGGGCCTGGAACTGACCGACGACACGGCTGTGGCGGAACACGGCGGTATCGCTGTTTCCCTTGTGCCCGGCACCGAGGAGAATTTCAAGATAACGACGCAGGAAGACCTCCGGCGTGCGGAAAGGATGGCGATTGCGATGACCGGTGAGACACGTATCGGCACAGGATTCGACGTCCATGCCTTCACCGAAGGTGACAAGGTCATCCTGTGCGGCATCGAAATACCCCACACGCAGGCGCTCGAAGGCCATTCGGATGCCGATGTGGCACTTCACGCCCTGACCGATGCCATACTGGGCGCGATAGCCGAAGGCGATATCGGATCCCATTTTCCACCGTCGGACCCCCAATGGCGGGGTGCTGCGTCGCACGTTTTTCTCGAACACGCCGCATCGCTGGTGACGGGCCGGAACGGATCGATCGGAAACATAGACCTCACCATTATCTGCGAAGCCCCGAAAGTCGGCCCCCATCGGGAGGCAATGCGCAGGTCCCTGAGCGACATCCTGGGGATCGATCCCGGGCGTATCAGCGTTAAGGCGACAACGACGGAAAAACTCGGCTTTACCGGCCGCGGTGAAGGTATCGCCGCTCAGGCGTCCGTCACGATCCGGCTTCCCTGAACGATGGGTATTGGAAAGCTTCCGTCAGGATTATCGCTCTGGCACCCGGCGGCCTTCCTGGCGACATGGGGCGGCTCCGGCCTGTTGCCGCGGGCACCCGGGACATGGGGTTCGTTTTTCACCCTGCCCTTTGCCTGGATCATCGCATCCGAATGGGGCAGTGAGGCCCTTTTTGTCGCCGCCGCACTCGCTTTCCTCGCCGGTCTCTGGGCATCCGAGCAGTATCTGAGATACTCGACCAGCAAGGACCCGGGCGCAGTTGTGATTGACGAAACCGCCGGGCAATTGCTCGCGCTCGCCCTCGTGCCGGTGGAACTCTGGTGGTACGCCGCCGGCTTTATTCTTTTCCGACTTGCCGATATTTTCAAACCATGGCCTGCCTCCTGGGCGGACCGCTCGCTGCGGGGCGCTCTGGGGGTCATGACGGACGACATTTTTGCGGCGGTATATGTCCTCGTCGCCCTTTACGGCGCACATCTGGTTCTGGCGGGTTGATATGATCGATAAAGACGTCTTCGAACGGGCAAAGGCCCTTCTCCAAAAATGCATCGAGGCAGAGGTCACGGTCGCGACGGTCGAATCCTGCACCGGTGGACTGGTAGCGGCTTCATTGACCGAGGTTGCGGGGTCGTCCGCCGTCGTCGATCGGGGGTTCGTGACCTATACGAACGAGGCCAAGAACGAGCTTGTCGGCGTTCCCATGCATCTTTTCGGGGACGTCGGCGCCGTCAGCGAGGAAGTCGCCCGGGCGATGGCCGCAGGCGGGCTCGCCCAGTCAGATGCGACAATCGCCGTCGGCATCACGGGCGTCGCGGGTCCCGGGCAGAGCGAGAACAAGCCCGCCGGACTTGTTCATATCTGCGCTGCCCGCAGGGACGGCAATACCCTTCACGAGCGCTGCATGTTCGAGGGAGACCGCGCCGCGGTACGCAAGGCGTCGGTTCTCAAGGCGTTCGACATGATCGCCGCGCTGGCGTGAGCCTTCGGGAGAGGGTCGCCGGCGTTGATTTTTCCGGTGCGCGCGAAGCCGGTAAAAACATCTGGATTGCGGAAGGGGTGGTTACCGGTGCGGGCGTAAAGATTGAAAGCCTGAGCCGCGCAGCGGACCTCCCGGGTGGCAAAACCGCATTCGCACCGGCGATGGCAGCACTCGTCGAGCAAGTCTCCACACTCACCGATCATGTTGTCGGCTTCGACTTTCCTTTCAGCCTCCCTGCCCGGCTTGTTGCCGAGGCCGACTGGCCCTCTTTCGTGCGCGGTTTTGCCTCCGATTTTCACACATCGGACAGTTTCCGGGAATTTTGCCGTGCCCGGACCGGTGGACGGGAATACAAGCGGGCAACCGATACCGAGGCGCGGGTACCGTGGTGCGTCTATAACCTGCGTCTGTATCGCCAGACCTGGGCGGGTATTCGCCAGGTTCTGCACCCGCTGATCGAAGATGACCGGGCACGCATTATCCCGATCCAGAAGCCTCTCGCCGGCAAACCGGTCATTGCCGAGATTTGTCCGGCGTCCACGCTCAAGGCCGAAGGCCTGTATGTTCCTTACAAGGGACGCGGAGAAGATTTTCAGCGGGCACGTGAATTGATTCTGCGACAGATGACCCGGCGGGGTCTTCTTTCGCCGGTACGCGGCAGGCTCCGGGATATGATTCTGAATAATGCCGGCGGCGATGCGCTCGATGCCGTTCTGTCCGCCATCGCTGCAGCGCGGATCGATGATCCTGCGCCGCGGAGCGACCTCGACCGGATTGAATGCCGGGTGTACTTCTAGGCGTAGCGCTCCGCCGCGCGCTTTTCGAAGGCCCGCACCATCCGGCGGACGGCTTCGTGAAACAGCGGCTCCATGATTTTCCGCAACAGGCGCGAGCGGAATTCGAAATCGATGAAGAAGTCGATCTCGCAGCCGCCCTCCTTCTCGGTAAACAGCCAGCGATTTTCAAGATAACGGAACGGACCGTCCAGATACTCGACGTCGATCCGTTCCTTCGGCGTCAGGGTGACCTTCGACGTGAATTTTTCACGGATCATCTTGAACCCCACCACCATGTCGGCGCGGATCACGTTATCCTCGCTGCTGGTGACCCGCAGGGCGACGCACCAGGGCAGGAAATTCGGATAATCCGCCACGTCCGAAACCAGATCAAAAAGCTGGTCCGCGGTCTGCGGCAGGAAACGGGTTTCGTGGTGGGTCGGCATTGTCCGGTGACTGCTTACTCGGTTGCCAGTCTGGCCTCGCGCGCTGCGCGCATTTCTGCAAAATCACTGTCGGCATGATACGAGGACCGGGTCAGCGGTGAGGATGAGACCATCAGAAAGCCTTTGCCGTAGGCGGCTTTCTTGTAGGATTCAAATTCGTCAGGCGTCACGAACCGGTCGATAGCGTGGTGCTTAACGGTCGGTTGCAGGTATTGGCCAATGGTCAGAAAATCGACGTCCGCCGCCCGAAGATCATCCATCACCTGCAGGACCTCGTCCTTGCCCTCGCCCAGGCCGGCCATCAGGCCCGACTTGGTGAAGATCGTCGGATCGAGACGCTTGACCTGGTCCAGCAGGCGGAGCGAGTGGAAATAACGCGCGCCGGGGCGCACCGAAGCATAAAGCCGGGGCACGGTTTCGAGGTTGTGATTGAAAACGTCTGGACGGGCCTCGACGACAGTCTCGATCGCGCCGGGTTTCCTCTGAAAATCGGGCGTCAGGATTTCAATGGTGGTATCGGGCGAATTTTCGCGGATCCGGCGGATAACCTCGGCGAAATGCGCCGCCCCGCCATCGTCCAGGTCGTCGCGGTCCACAGACGTAATGACCACGTGGGCAAGCCCCAGTTCCGCGACCGCCACCGCGACATGCTCCGGTTCCAGCTTGTCCAGCGCGCCCGGAATCCCGGTCGCAATATTGCAGAACGCACAGGCCCGGGTGCAGATATCCCCCATGATCATCATGGTCGCGTGTTTCTGCGCCCAGCATTCGCCGATATTGGGACATGCGGCTTCTTCGCATACAGTGACGAGATTCAGCTTCCGCATCACATCGCGGGTTTCCTGATAAACGGGCGATGTCGGCGCCTTCACCCGGATCCATGGCGGCTTCCGCTGGATCGGGTTGTCCGGTTTGTGCGCCTTTTCGGGATGGCGCGGACGCGTGGTCTCTGCGGGAATGTCCATGGATCAGAAATGGACCGCCCGGCCATAGGCGTCAAGCACCGACTCGTGCATCATTTCCGAAAGGGTCGGATGCGGGAACACGGCCTCCATCAGCTCGGCCTCGGTCGTCTCGAGCGTTTTGCCGACCATGTAACCCTGAATAAGCTCCGTGACCTCCGCGCCGATCATATGCGCGCCCAGCAACTCGCCGGTCCTGGCATCGAAGACAGTCTTGACCATCCCTTCGCTGTCGCCAAGCGCGATCGCCTTGCCGTTGCCGAGGAACGGGAAGCGGCCCACCTTGACCTCGTGGCCGGCTTCTTTCGCGGCCGCTTCGGTCATGCCGACGCTCGCGACCTGCGGGCGGCAATATGTACAGCCCGGTATCAGCGAGGTATTCAGCGGATGGGTTTTCTCGCCCGCGATTTTCTCGACGCAGATCACCCCTTCGTGGCTCGCCTTGTGCGCCAGCCAGGGCGGGCCTGCCAGATCGCCGATAGCGTAGACGCCGGGTTCTCCGGTTTCCATCCATTCGTTGATGACCACATGACCGCGATCGACCTCCACCTTGGTGTTCTCCAGGCCGATATTCTCCACATTGCCGGTAATCCCGACCGCGAGGATGACGCGGTCGACGGTGATTTCCTCGACCTTGCCGTCGCCCATTTCCACTGTTGCGGTGACGTTATCGGAACCGGTTTTCAACCCGGACACCTTTGCGCCGGTATGGATTGTCATGCCCTGTTTCTCGAACGCCTTGCGGGCCATGGTCGAGATTTCCTCGTCTTCGACCGGCAGCACGCGATCCATGACCTCGACGACGGTAACGTCCGCGCCAAGATCGGAGTAGAAGCTCGCAAACTCGATACCGATCGCACCCGATCCGATCACCAGCAGCGATTTCGGCATCTCTTCCGGCACCATGGCTTCGCGATAGGTCCAGATCAGCTTGCCGTCGGGTTCCAGTCCGGGCAGCGTGCGCGCCCGCGCACCGGTCGCCAGGATGATGTGCGCGGCTGAAAGCTCGGATTTCTTCCCGTCGGCGCCCTCGACCGCCAGCTTGCCGCCGCCGGCAAGCGCGCCGGTGCCCATGATGACGTCGACCTTGTTCTTTTTCAACAGGTGACCGACGCCCTGATTGAGCTGTTTGGCGACGCCGCGCGAGCGTTCGACGATCTTTTTGACGTCGAACGAGACTTCACCGACGGTCAGCCCGAATTTTTCGGCATTATCGATCAGATGCTTTATTTCGGACGTGCGCAAAAGGGCCTTGGTTGGAATACATCCCCAGTTCAGGCAGATACCCCCCAGGTGTTCGCGCTCGACCACGGCAGCCTTCATTCCGAGCTGAGCCGCGCGGATTGCCGCGACATAGCCGCCGGGTCCGCCGCCAACCACGATGATGTCGTATTCAGTATCAGCCAATTTATATCCTCTCCTGCCGGATGCCGGAAAATCTGTTGTGTAATTGTTAATACGGGAAACAGGGCATTTGTTCGAGTGTCCTGTTAACCAAAACCGAAAGATTCATTGTACTCGATCACTGAACCGTTTTAAAAAAACGTTACCAATTTCAGCAGACCGGTCCAGGCATCAAGCGAAAAGCATTCACCGGTCATACCATATCGATATCGGATTTTAGTTTAATGAATAAGTTCAGCGCGTTATTGCTGGGATCGACGGCCCTTACTTTCGTTGCCGTCAACCCCGCTTCGGCCCTCACGATTTCGGAAACCACAGATTTCGGCAACTCGTTTGCAGGCCGCACAATCATTAACGCGACAGCCGACGCTTCCGCGTCAGCGTCGGGCGATTCATCGGGCGCAGCATCGGGACCGGGAGGCACCGGTGGCCCCGTCTCCTCCGTGATCAGCGTCTTCGGGAACGTCAATTCGAGCACCGACCCGTTTGACTATTTCACGCTGACCGGCCTCGCCCCGGGCCAAAGCGTCAATATCGACATCCGCCCGACGGCGAACGCGAGCGGCGCCCTCAGCTCGAACCCCAGCAGCTTTGCGATAACGCTTCTGAACAGCGTCGGCGGCATCCTCGATTTTCCGGGAGACTCGATTGAAGGCACGGCTTCTTCACCCGGTGGAACATCCTCCGGCGCCACGTCATCCGGCGCCACTTCATTCGGTGCGTCCGGTTCCGATCCCAGCACACCGTCATTCTCCACAGTTTTCAGTCCTGATTTCAATTTCGATGCCACGGCACTGACAAATGGCGAACTTAATTTCAGGATTGAGGGCGCCAACAGTTTTCTGGCTGATTACAGCCTTGTCGTTTCGCCACTCGCCAGCACCTCGGTCGATGAGCCTTCTTCTCTCGCTGGACTGGCTCTCGGTGCCGCGGGACTCGGATTTGTCGCCACTCGCCGCCGGCGCCGCCGCAAATAGGTTCCGGGCAGCGCTCTAAAGATGACCGATACGGCGGTCGAAGGACAAACGCGGGTTTACGCCGATCTGATCGGCGATCTTTTCCATTCAGGCCACCTGCGGCATCTCGAGAAAGCAGCAGCACTGGGTGACATCCTTGTCGTCGGCGTCTTCGACGATGAAACAGCGACCCGGCTGAGCCACGTTCCCGTTATTTCCATGGACGAACGCGTCGCTATCATCGCTGCCCTGCGCTGCGTGGATGAAGTTGTGCCGGGCGCGCCTGCCGCGCCAGATACAAGCTTTCTCGACAAGTATGATATCGATACGGTCTGCCTCTCCGACGATTACAATGATGCGGATCGCCAACAGGCGCTGGCGGCTCTGCTTGATGACGGCAGCGGCATCGTCCTGCCCTATACCGAAGACACAAATACCGCCGGTATTATTTCCCGGATCACCGGCATCGAGGAATCCGCGCCCCCCGCGAGCACGGAAAACAGCGCAAAAATTCACGACACCGCCACCCTGGCGACTCCGAGAACGGACAACGCGGTCCTGGATGCGGTCGGCGCCCTCGCAGCGGCTTTCTTCGGCCGTGACTGGCTGTTGAACCGTGAACAGATGGGGACAGCGACGTGGATGTCCCTGCTCCGATGCATGGCCGGGAACGCCATTGCCCGCCAGACGCTCGGCCAGACCGATCCCCGCTTCGTTCCGGCGCTGGTCTCGCTTGCAGAAAAATGTTCGAAGGCGGGCGAACGCGTCAATATTATTGGGGCTGCGGCAGGGCTCGTCGCCCCAGCCCTCGCTGAGACCGGCCGCAGGGTCACCGTAATCCGCCCCAGCGCCTCTGGCGCCGTTTCGGAAACCCGGTCCCGACCTGAGCGATACGAAACTATCCGTTGCGGATGGTCCGAGCTGCAGGTTGCCTGTCCGCCGGCAGACACGCTCGTCGTCATGGACCCGGCCTGGGCCTGTCTCTTTATCATCGACGGTGATCTGCTTTTTCACACGACACTTCGCCTGAAACGCGAAATGCTCCTCTGCGTCGATTTCTGGCCGGAGGACAGCGGCAGTTTCAAACCGGTAAACAACCGGGGCACCTTCGCATTTACCGATACCTACATCCGCAACATGCTCCACGATCAGGGATTTTTCGACGTCGAAGACATCCTGACCACGGTTGACGGTGCACCGCGACCCAGAAATGCGACCGGTTGCAATCGTGTGTCCCGGAACGACATGGTCGATACCCCGGATAAAAAGGACGGGTTTATCTACCTCGATGGCGGTGAGTCGCTGCCCACCGGTTCGCCCGACGAGGGAACGTTCCGGCGGTGGTATCGCGCCTCCAAGCAGGCGCTGCGGTCCGAATTGTAATGACCGATCCGTTGTTCGTATTTTTCGGGGCGGAGAGCGAATATGTCCTCAACCCGCTATATCTGGAGATGAAGAACCGGGGGTTCGATTGCGTCGAGCTCCATGCAACGCCCGACGTCACGATTACCGCCGCCCTGGAAGCTGTCCTCGCGGCAGACCGCCCGAAAGCGCTGGTGACGTCGGCTCATTTCGGCTGGGATGAGCGTTACATGATGCACCAGATGGGTGTTCCGGACTGCCCGGCACTGGTCGAACTGATCGCCCGGATCGAGCCGGTGTTCACCGCGTATTATCCTCATGATCTGTCGCAGCCGCTGCTGGCCGGCGAGATCGCGAACCTTCCCGCCGTGGATTTGTATCTTGCGCCTTCCGCCTACGAACATATGTTCGCCGGATTGACCGATATTCTCACCGTGGGCTGGATCAAAACCCCTCAGGACCTGAACGAACCGCAGGATCGCTGGGGCCGGGGCCTCTGGCTGACGATGAGCCTCGAATACATCCTCGTCGAACACGGGACAACGAAGACCCTGGGGCTGATGCATGACTGGCTGCGGGATTGGCTCTGGATCAAGTTCCCGCCGTTCCCGCAATTCGATGAAATCGAGGGGCTTCTCAAGGCTCGCGGCATCAACATTCTCGACCGGGACATGTACCCTACTGTCGCCGCCCGCCACTTCGACTTCGTTGTCACCAACGGAGAATCCTCCGTCGTTCGGGAAAGTGCGATGATGGGAGTCGAGACGTTTATCGTCACCGATATCGGTCTGTTCGGCAATCAGTCCCGCCGCAATATGTGGCAGTTCGCCGACCTCGAAAACGTCCACGTGGTTCCCAACTTCGAGCACATCCCCGCGATGGTCGAAAAGCGCCCGCCGGTCATGCAACCCTTCGATATGGACCGCGCAATCGATGCCATCGTGGACGGTGCCCGGCAGAAGATCGCCCGCCGGACCTGACGCGCAGGTTCAGGCTAGAGCAGCATCAGCGCCGGGTTTTCGATGTAGCGCTTGATCGCCGCAAGCAGTTCCGCGCCGATCGCACCGTCGACCACGCGGTGATCGACCGACAGCGTACAGCTCATCACCGTTGCGGGGACGATCTGGCCGTCCTTGACGACCGCGCGTTGTTCCCCTGCCCCGACTGCCAAAATGCAGGCCTGGGGCGGATTGATGACGGCATCGAACTGTTTCACGCCGAACATGCCGAGGTTCGAGACCGAGAAAGATCCCCCCTGGTATTCTTCCGGCATCAGCTTGCCGTCGCGGGCGCGCGTCGCGAGGTCTTTCATATCCGCCGAAATCTGCTTGAAGCCTTTTTTCTCGGCCGCCCGCACGATCGGGGTGATCAGGCCGCCCGGGATGGCGACCGCGACCGAAATATCCGCGGTGTGAAACTGGCGCATCACGCCCTCGCCCTCGAAGGCCACATTGGCGGCAGGCACTTCCATCAGCCCCATCGCGCAGGCGCGGATAACGAAATCGTTCACCGATATCTTCACCTCTTCCTGTGCGGCGTTCAGCGCCTTGCGAACCTTGAGAAGCTCGTCCAGTTCGCAATCCATCGTCAGATAGAAATGCGGCACCTGGGATTTCGATTCCACCATCCGCTGTGCGATGACCTTGCGCATGGTCGACAGCTTTACGATCTCCGACGTATCGCCGCGCGCGGACGCAGGCTGTTCCGCCTCGGCACCGCCCGTGGAGGCTTCCGGCGAGTCAGCTTTGCCAACACCCCTCGCAACGGCATCGTCGATATCGCGTTTCACGATCCGGCCATCAGGCCCGGATCCCTTGACGGATGAGAGATCAACCCCTGCCTGCGCTGCCATGCGGCGGGCAAGCGGGCTTGCAAACAAACGATTGCCGTCCGCATCGACCGCAGGCGGCAATGCCCCGGTCGCTGAAATGTCGATACCGCCCTGTGCGGTCGCTTTGCCGCGGCCGCCCGTCATGGCGGCTTCAACGTCGGACCTGACGATTTTACCGTGCGCACCGCTACCCTGGACTTTATCCAGTGCAACACCTGCCTGTTCGGCGATACGTCGGGCAAGCGGGCTTGCATTCACATCGTCAGAAGATGTTGCAAGCGCGGGTTCGGATTTGGCCGCAGGGGCTTCTTCGCCCGCCGCTGCAGGTTTTTCGGCCGCGGCCGGCGCAGCCGATGGCGTTTCATCCGCGGCGGAAGCATCTTCGCCGTCCTCCAGAAGAAGGCCGATTACCTCGTTGACCGGGACGGCTTCCGTTCCCTCGGGAACGAGAATTTTACCGACAATGCCTTCATCGATCGATTCGACCTCCATGGTCGCCTTGTCGGTTTCGATCTCGGCGATAACATCGCCTGGATTGACCTGGTCGCCTTCCTTGACGTGCCATTTGGCAAGATTGCCTTCGGTCATTGTCGGCGACAGGGCCGGCATGAGGATTTTAATGGACATATCTGCGATCCCGCCCGGTCAGTCCGCGTAGCAGACGGCTTTTGCCGCCGCCACCACATCCGCGACCTGCGGCAAGGCCAGCTTTTCGAGATTGGCCGCATAGGGCAGCGGTACGTCCACGGCGCAGACCCGTTTCAGGGGCGCGTCGAGCCAGTCGAATGCCTCCTCCATCATGATCGCCGCAATCTCTGAGCCCATGCCCGCGACGGGCCAGCCTTCCTCGACCGACACGATGCGGTTTGTCTTCTTCACCGAGGTCACAATGGTTTCGGTATCGAGCGGCCGCAATGTCCTCAGATCGATCACTTCGGCTTCGATTCCCTGCTTGGAAAGCTCCTCGGCCGCGGCAAGCGCATGGCCCACCATGATCGAGAAGGCCGTGATCGTCACGTCGCTTCCCTCTCGCACGACCTTCGCCTTGCCGATCGGCACGGTCCAGTCGTCGTCATCGGGCACATCGAAGCTCTGGCCGTAGAGAATTTCGTTCTCCAAGAAGATCACCGGGTTCGGATCCCGAATGGCCGATTTCAGCAGCCCCTTGGCATCTGCCGCAGAATACGGCGCCAGAACGTACAGCCCGGGCACATGAGCGTACCAGCTCGCATAGCATTGCGAATGCTGGGCGCCAACGCGCGCGGCGGCACCGTTCGGCCCCCGGAACACGGCCGGGCAACCCATCTGACCGCCCGACATGTAATTGGTCTTTGCGGCCGAGTTGATCAGATGATCCATCGCCTGCATGGCGAAGTTGAAGGTCATGAACTCCACGATCGGCTTCAATCCGGCAAATGCAGCGCCCACACCGAGACCGGTAAACCCGTGCTCGGTAATCGGCGTGTCGATCACGCGCATCTCGCCGAACTCGTCAAGCAGTCCCTGGCTGACCTTGTAGGCCCCCTGGTACTGGCCGACTTCCTCGCCCATCAGGAACACGTTCTCGTCGCGGCGCATTTCCTCGGCCATGGCATCGCGCAAGGCATCGCGCACCGTCGTGCTGGTTGTCGGACCGGTGAAGTCCTTCTCCGCGGCGACCGGCCTGGCCGCCGGTGCGCTCGCTTGCGCGGCGGCTTTGTCGTCCTTCCGGGCTTCTTCCCCGGGGGCTTCGTCCTCAGGAGTCTCAGACGCCGCTTTAGGCGCAGCCGGCGCACCGGCGATGTCGCCGGCGTCTTCGCCCTCTTCCAGCAGCACCCCGATCACTTCATTCACCTTGACGTTTTCGCTGCCGGCAGAGACCAGAATCTTGCCGAGGACGCCTTCATCCACGGCTTCCACTTCCATGGTCGCCTTGTCGGTCTCGATCTCAGCGATCACGTCGCCGGCGGAAACCGTATCGCCTTCGTTCTTATGCCATTTGGCGAGGTTGCCTTCCGTCATCGTCGGCGACAGGGCGGGCATCAGGATATTTATGGACATGTGCTTCTCCCTTCCCGACTCAAACTTCGACCAGAACGTCGGTGTAGAGCTCCGACGGATCGGGTTCGGGGCTTTCCTGCGCGAATTCGGCGGCTTCGACAACGATGGCACGCACTTCCTTGTCCATCTCCTTGAGATCGGCCTCGGTCTTGGCACCGGACTCGATGATGATTTTGCTGAGGTTGGCGATCGGATCGTGATTGTCGCGCATGTCGGAAACTTCTTCCTTCGTCCGGTATTTTGCCGGGTCGGACATCGAATGTCCCCGATATCGATAGGTCAGCATCTCAAGCACGTAGGGCCCATTTCCGGCGCGGCAGTGTCCGACGGCTTTTTCCGCCGCCGCCTGCACCGCGAGAACGTCCATGCCATCAACCTGTTCCCCGGGCATCCCGTAGGGTTCGCCCAGCCGGAACAATTCCTTTGCCGCAGACGCGCGGGCGACGGATGTCCCCATCCCGTAGCGATTGTTTTCGATCACATAAATCACCGGCAGGTCCCAGAGTTCCGCCATATTGAAGGCTTCATGGACCTGCCCCTGGTTGACGGCGCCGTCGCCGAGATAGGTCAGGGAAACCCCGCCGGTTTTCTTGTACTTCGCCGCGAAGGCCAATCCGGTACCGATCGGCACCTGCGCGCCGACAATGCCGTGCCCGCCGTAGAAATTCTTCTCCTTCGAGAACATATGCATGGAGCCACCCTTACCTTTCGAGTAACCGCCGCTTCGTCCGGTAAGTTCGGCCATGACGCCCTTGGGGTCCATGCCGCAGGCCAGCATGTGCCCATGATCGCGGTAGCTGGTCACGACGGCGTCCCGATCGTCAATGGCGGCCTGCATGCCCACGACGACCGCTTCCTGTCCAATGTAAAGGTGGCAAAAGCCGCCGATAAGGCCCATGCCGTACATCTGCCCGGCCCGTTCCTCGAAACGGCGGATCAACAGCATATCGCGGTAGTACTGCAACAGCTCGTCTGCGCTCGCGCCTGGCTTGCTCGCCTGGCTGCGTGTTGCGGACCTGCTCTTGGCCTTGCCGCCTTTGCCTTTCGAAGCTGCACTCTTGGGAGCTGTCGCCATAAATTTCCTCCGTATGAAATACGTGCATGTGCGCGTATTTTCTTCTGATTTACTTCGCACAGAATATAGAAACCGCGGAAAGCCGCAACCGCGACCTCGGCAAGTATGTATCGAATTATATGGTTAAGATTTTAAGATAATTTCAAAACGCCCCGCCACGTCGATGGCAGCGGCATGATCGCGCGCTGCGCTTGTCAGTCGGCGGTGTCCAGCGTATCGGTGATGATCAGTTCATCGGGCCGGACAAGACCGGCCATGATACGGGCGCGTTCGTCGAGCATATCCGCATCCAGGTGCTCTGACCGCAGAAGCGAAATGCGCCGTTCAAAGTCCATACGGACGCTGCGCGTCTCCTCAAGCGTCTTTTCGGCCACCGTTACCTGCTTTTGCAGATGCATCCAGGCGAGCACGCCGCGATCGCCCTGAAAAGAATGGACGAGGAAATAACAAACAAAAAGCGCCCCGACGATCGGAACGATCATCCGGCGCGACCTGCGTTTGATTTCGTGTGCTGCTCCCATAATCGAATCGAATCACATTTCGATTCGTCAGGTCAAGGAAAAAGACTCACATCACGAAAATAAATGTGGATAACCGCAGAAAACTGCGCCCAGAAGACTCATAAATATTTATTGACTCAGCGAGAGCCGGCTACGCAAAAATATCTCGGCCCGGATAAATGGCCGCCGGTCCGAGGTGTTCCTCGATACGGATCAGCTGATTGTATTTCGCCAGCCGGTCCGAGCGCGCAAGCGAACCGGTCTTGATCTGCCCGCAATTCGTTGCAACCGCCAGATCAGCAATCGTCGTGTCCTCGGTCTCACCCGAACGATGGGACATCACGGCGGTATAGGACGATTTATGCGCCATGCTGACCGCAGCGAGGGTTTCCGTCAGCGTGCCGATCTGGTTCACCTTGACCAGGATCGAATTCGCGGCCCCCTGCTCGATACCGTCGCGCAGCCTTGCCGGGTTGGTGACGAAGAGGTCGTCGCCGACAAGCTGGACCCGATCTCCGATTGCCGCCGTCAAGGCGCACCAGCCTTCCCAGTCGTCTTCGGCAAGGCCGTCCTCTATCGAGACGATCGGATAGGCGTTGCAGAGCTCTTCGTAGTAGGAAATCATCTGATCGGAGGAAAGAACTTTTCCTTCACCCTCAAGATGATACTTCCCATCTTTGAAGAATTCGGTCGAAGCGGAATCGAGAGCCAGCTGGATATTGTCGCCGGGTTTGAATCCGACCTCCTCAATCGCCTGCATGACGAAATCGAGCGCGTCGCGTGTACCGCCCAGATCGGGCGCAAAACCGCCTTCGTCCCCGACATTGGTATTATGCCCTGCCTGCGACAGCTTGCTGCGCAACGCCTGGAATATCTCCGCCCCCCAACGCACGCCATCGCTCAGGCTGTCCGCTCCGACCGGCATGATCATGAATTCCTGAAAATCGATCGGGTTGTCCGCATGGGCCCCGCCATTCAGGATGTTCATCATCGGCACCGGCAGAACCCGGGCCGCAGCACCGCCGACATAGCGGTAAAGCGGCAGGCCTGAATCGTCGGCCGCCGCCTTGGCGAGGGCCAGACTGACGCCCAGAATTGCGTTCGCGCCCAGCCGCGACTTGTTGTCGGTACCGTCCAGTTCGATCATGCGTTCGTCGAGTACCGCCTGCTCGTCGGCATCCATGCCGGACAGCGCTTCGAAAATCTCCGTGTTGACGGCCTCTACCGCGTTAAGAACCCCTTTTCCGCCATAACGGCTCTTGTCGCCGTCGCGCAGCTCAACCGCCTCATAGGCGCCTGTCGAAGCACCGGAAGGAACCGCCGCGCGTCCCGCCGCACCGGTCTCGAGTTCTACCTCGACTTCGACGGTCGGGTTTCCGCGCGAATCCAGAATCTCGCGGGCGTGAATATCAACAATGGCGGACATGACTTTTCCCCGGGCAAGCATTTATAATCAGAGCCCGAGTGATAGCGTTGCCGTCGGCGCAGTGCAACGTCTGAGCCGGCAATCAATCAGATCTGGACGGGATTCGCTTTGGCAATCCGGTCGATTTCGACCATGGTTTGAAGAATTCCAGGCAACTCGTTCAGGCGGACCATGTTGGGCCCGTCCGACGGCGCGCTGTCCGGATCCTGATGGGTCTCCATGAAGACCGCCGCGACACCGATGGCCATTGCAGCACGTGCCAATACCGGCACGAATTCACGCTGGCCGCCTGAGACATTGCCCTGCCCCCCCGGCTGCTGAACCGAATGGGTTGCATCGTAAACGACAGGACAGCCGGTCTGCGCAAGGATCGGCAGGGACCGCATATCCGAGACAAGCGTGTTATAGCCGAACGAAACCCCGCGCTCGCAGACCATGACGCTGTTATTGCCCGCGGCCTGTGCCTTTTTGACCACGTTCGCCATATCCCAGGGCGCGAGGAACTGGCCCTTTTTGATATTCAGCGCCCTGCCGGTCTCGGCTGCGGCAACAATCAGGTCGGTCTGGCGGCTCAGAAACGCCGGTATCTGCAGCACATCGACCGCTTCCGCGACCGGAGAGCAATGCTCCGGCAGATGGATATCCGTCAGGACCGGGCACCCGTGAGTCTCGCGAACGTCAGCGAGGATGGGCAGGCTTTCTGCAAGTCCCATACCGCGCGGACTGTCCAGCGACGTCCGGTTCGCCTTGTCGAAGGAACTCTTGTAAATCAGGCCGATACCGAGCTTTGCCGTGATCTCGACAAGCGCCGCCGACATCTCCATGGCATGCGCCCTGCTTTCCAGCGCGCAGGGTCCTGCAATCAGCACGAACGGCGCATCGTTGGCGACCGTGACATTGCCTATCCGGATGCGGTTTGGCGCTGTCATGCCCTAGATCAGCCGCGACCGGTCCATCGCAGCGCGGATGAACGAGGTGAAAAGAGGATGCGGATCGAACGGCTTCGATTTGAGCTCGGGATGAAACTGCACGCCGACATACCAGGGGTGATCCGGCAATTCGATGATCTCGGGCAGGATCCCGTCGGGCGACAGACCTGAAAACCTGAGGCCGCCTGCCTCAAGCTGCTCACGGTAATTGATATTCACCTCGTAGCGGTGGCGATGCCGTTCGCTGATCCTAGCCTCGCCGTATATCTCCCGGACGAGGCTGCCTTCCGCCAGCGAGCAATCGTATGCGCCGAGACGCATGGTGCCGCCGAGATTATCCCCGCTGCTTCTCCGTTCGACTTCGTTTCCGCGCGTCCATTCGGTCATCAATCCGACAATCGGATCTGCGCAGACGCCGAATTCGGTCGATCCCGCGCCCTTGATTCCTGCAAGGTTCCGCGCTGCCTCGATAACCGCCATCTGCATCCCGAAACAGATACCGAAATAGGGCACGTTGTGTTCACGCGCGAATGTCACGGCAGCAATTTTGCCAGCCGCACCGCGCTCGCCGAATCCGCCCGGCACCAGAATACCCTCGACATCGGACAGATAATGAACCGCGTCCTCGGATTCGAAAATCTCTGAATCGATCCAGTTCATGTTCACGCGGACGTTATTCGCGATACCCCCGTGATCCAGGGCCTCGGCGAGCGATTTGTATGAATCCAGAAGGTTGGTGTATTTCCCGACCACCGCAATCGTGACCTCGCCCTCCGGATTTTTGACCCGGTCGACAATATGGGTCCAGCGACTGAGGTCGAGATGTTCTCCCTTATCCTCAAGACGGAAATGCTTGATCATCTGCTGGTCCATGCCACGGTCGTGATAGCAGATCGGCACTTCGTAGATCGTGCTCACATCCGGCGCACTGATGACGTTATCGACAGGCACATTGCAGAACAACGCTATTTTTCGCCGTTCGCTTGCGGGAATATCCTGCTCGCATCGGCACAGGATCATGTCGGGCTGGATACCGACACTCTGTAATTCCTTGACGGAATGCTGGGTCGGCTTGGTTTTCAGCTCGCCCGCGGATTTGAGATATGGCACCAGCGTGAGGTGCAGGAACATGGAGCGTTCCGGGCCAAGCTCGTTGCCGAGCTGGCGGATGGCTTCGAGAAACGGCAGGCTTTCAATATCACCCACCGTTCCGCCGATCTCGCAAAGAACGAAATCCTCATCGTCGACGTCGCTCAGCGCGAATTCCTTGATCGCGTCGGTGACATGGGGGATGACCTGAACGGTCGCGCCGAGATAATCGCCGCGACGCTCCTTTTCGATAACGTTCGTATAAATGCGGCCGGTCGTGACGTTGTCGGTTCGCCGCGCCGCAACGCCGGTAAAGCGCTCGTAATGACCAAGGTCCAGATCGGTCTCGGCGCCGTCATCGGTAACGAACACCTCGCCATGCTGGGTCGGGCTCATGGTGCCGGGATCGACGTTCAGATAGGGGTCCAGTTTGCGCAGTCGCACACGATAGCCGCGCGCCTGTAAAAGCGCGCCGAGGGAGGCCGAGGCCAACCCCTTGCCAAGTGATGAAACCACGCCGCCGGTGATGAATACAAACCGCGTCATGGAGCGATAAACTACATTACTTCCGAAGGATTACGAACCCCGCCAGGAAGGCTATTTGCGGAAAAAACGAATCGCCTGTGTGGATATCTATTTCGCGAGCGGAACGGCAGGCACGGCAGGTGCCGCTGGCGCCGGAATCGTCTGCTCCGTCTGCGGCGCGCCGGCGCGATCGAGGATCGATGTCGGAGCGCGGTTCGAAGACGATAGAATGGCGAGAAGCAGGCTGGTCGAAATAAAACATGCAGCGATAATCGCGGTCGCGCGCGTCAGCAGGTTCGCCGTTCCGCGGGTTGTCATCATCCCGCCCATCGTGCCGCCGCCCCCGCCGCCCATGCCGAGAGCGCCGCCTTCGCTTCGCTGCAGCAGGACAACGACCACGAGACCGATCGCGAGAAAGAGATGGATTATCAACAATACCTGGATCATGAGCTTTCAGCCTTGGTTACGCGGCGGACATGTAATGGCTATTTGGCCATTTGGCCAGATAATTTGGCGATTTTGGCCCAATTTGGACGCGGCCGCCTTCCGCCGCCTTATGAAGCCGCCTGATAAATCGCCCAGAAATCGTCGGCTTTCAGGCTCGCTCCGCCGACCAGTGCGCCGTTTACGTTGTCGATGGCGAGAATCTCCGCGGCATTTTCCGGTTTGACCGAGCCACCATACAGGATCCTCACATTGTCGGGATCTTCGGAAACATCGGCCAGGGCCGACCTTATGGCATCATGTACTTCCGCGATGTCCTCGAGCGTAGGCGTCCGTCCCGTGCCGATCGCCCAGACGGGTTCGTATGCGATCACGATGTTCGTTGCCGAGGAATTATCGGGAACCGATCCGCGAAGCTGGCCCGTGACGACTTTTACGGCCTCACCGGCTTCCCGTTCTGCCAGGGTCTCGCCGATGCATATGACCGGAATCAGGCCGCTTGCCTGGGCTGCCGCGGCCTTTGCCTTGACGGCTGCATTGTCTTCGCCATGGTCGGCGCGCCGCTCGGAATGGCCGACAATGACATAAGTACACCCCGCGTCATGGAGCATTGCCGCGGCGATGTCCCCGGTATGAGCGCCCTGCTCCGCCGCATGACAATCCTGACCACCCAGCGCGATACCGGAATCGCCGATCGTGGTGCGAACGGCGGCAAGCAGCGGCGAAGGCGGGCAAAGGAGCATATCGACACCGTTGTCTCCGGCGTCAGACGTCTTATCTGCAAGAGAGCCGGCAAGGTCGGAGGCAAAGGCGCGGGTGCCATGCATTTTCCAGTTCCCGGCGATCAAAGGGCGAAGAGATTGGGTCATTGCTATCCATTTGTCATATTTGGCAGGCGGCGCGGTTTTTAACACATGGCAGGCACACCACCAAATGCGCGGGCTTTCGCCCTGACTATTGCCCCGGCTTTGACCCGTCGCATGGGTGCCCTGTCGATCTCGGCGGATTACCTTGCCGCCAAAAGGGTGCCTGCCTATGATGCGCGCGCTTTAAATCGACTTTTCCGTGGGCGTTTCGGAAAGGTACTGGAGGATGAATGCTGCTCGAAAAAATGAAAAAGGGTGTTGGCAAGGTTGTCATCACCATATTGGCCGTTCTGCTGATCATCAGCTTCGCCGTATGGGGCATCGGCGATATGGTCACGCCCGGCGGCAACACCAACCAGGTCGCGGAGGTGGATGGCACCCCGATCACGCAGCGACAGTTCCAGGACCAGTTTCAGCGGGAGATGAGCCGTATCCGCGCCCGGATCGGCAATATCGACGCCCAGCAGGCGCGTAATCTCGGCCTCGCGGATTCGACCCTTGACGGGCTTATCGCCCGACGGCTTCTCGGATTGCAGGCATCGGACCTCGGACTTCTGATCAGCGACGCCCAGGTGGTCGAACAGATCCAGCGTCAACCGGCCTTCCGCAATGCTCTCGGCCAGTTCGACCGGACAATGTTTCAGGTGACACTCGCCAATAACGGTATCTCGGAAAGCGCCTACGTCGCGTCGGTGCGCCAGGACACCCAGCAGGATTACATCGGCGGTGTCATAACGGCGGGCGCTGCGGCCCCGCCCCAGCTTGCCGAGACGGTATATCGCTATCGCAACGAGCGCCGCGCCGCCGACGTCGTCAACATCAAGCGTGGTCCGCTGGAAAGCGCGCCGGTCCCGACCGATGCCGAACTGAATGCGTATCTTGAAAAGAACGCCGATCGGTTCAGGGCGCCGGAATACCGGCAACTGTCGATCCTGCATATGGACCCCGACCAGATCGCCAAGGAACTCTCCCCGTCGGAAGAACGTATCCAGCAGGAGTACGAATACCGGCTGAGCACTCTGTCGGTCCCGGAACGCCGCCGTCTGGAACAGATTCTGCTGAAAGATGAGGATGAGGCGAAGAAGGCGTATGCAGCGCTGTCCGAAGGTCGGAGCTTCGATACCGTCTCCAAGGAAACGACCGGGAAATCCGGCGACGAGATCAAGCTGGGCCTGCTGACGGCCGCAGACCTGCTGCCCGATCTCGCCAAAGCCGCCTTTGCCGTAAACAAGGATCAATTCACGCAGCCCACGCAATCTCCTCTGGGCTGGCACATCCTGCGGGTGACGGAAATCCAGCCGGGACGAGAGCCCAAACTCGCGGAGGTCCGTGACGGAATCGTCAGCGATCTGTCCAAGGAACTGGCGCTGGACGATCTTGTGACCCGGGCAAACCGGGTTGAAGACGCCCTCGCCGGCGGTGCATCCATCGAGGATGCCGCACAGGAAGCGGGGATCCGCGTCGCCAAAACCGAACCGATCGATATTTCCCGCAAGCTCCGGTCCGGGGCGACGGCGTCAGGCCTTCCGAGCGACGCACGGTTCATTGAAACCGCATTCTCGCTGAACAAAGGCGCGACCAGCAATCTCGTCGAGACTGCCGAGGGCGGCTACTTCATGGTCCGCGTCGACGACGTAATCGAGGCCGCGAAACGGCCGCTCGATCAGGTCCGTGCCGAGGTTGAGACCGCGTGGAAGACCGAGAAACTGAACGATATCGCCAGAAAGACGGCTGAGGAAATCCGGGACGCCGCCAAAAGCGGTACCCCCCTGTCGGAAGCCGGCAAGAAATACAATCTCGCCGTTGAAGACGGGAAACCGGTTTCGCGCTTCGGCACAGGCACCGATACCGTGATCCCGCGCCAGCTTCTGCCGGAGCTTTTCAAGGCCAAGACCGGCGGGATCGTGATGCAGCAGACCGCGGACGGTTATGCCGTCGCCGTTCTGACCGAAATCGAGAACAACCCGCCGCCGGCCGATGACGGGGACTTCAAACGTCTTCAGGAGACGCTTGACGGGGCCATCGCAAACGACGTTCTGTCCGAATACACCCGCGCGCTCCGCAAGGAATATCCGGTGTCGATCAATCAGGCGGGCCTGAACGCCTACTTCTCCGGCCAGGGATACGGCAGCCCGTAACCTCCACCAAACGGTCGGGGAAGCGCTCAGAGTTTGAATATATCGATGCCGTCATCGCCGTCTTCGCGCGGTGGCAGTGGCGTCTGGACGATTTCGCGCAGCGCCCGCGGGTCGGCCATGACGACCGACGTTTCTACCTGCCGTTCGGGGATGTCCCAGTATTTTCGAAGAAGCCGGTTCTTTTCCTCTCCCTCGACAAGTCCGAAGCCGTTCTTTTCGTAAAAGCGCACAGCCCAGCGCGCCGCTTTCCAGGTCCCCAGCAGAACCGGGCGCGGCGCGCGCGATGTCAGATGTGCGAGGAGGTCCGAGCCGACGCCCCGTTTTTGCAGTTTCGTCTGCACATAGGCATGGCGGATCAGGATGACGTCGTCGACCGGCTGGATCCCCATCACGCCGACCAGGCTGCCGCCCGCTTCCGCGCCTGAAAACGACACGCCGGACGCGATTTCATGACGAAGTTCATCCGCGGGCATATAGGGTTCTTTCCAGCGGTCCGACGGAATAATGCCGCGATAGGCTTGCGCGCCGTCATTGACGATAGCAAGGATCGCGTCGAAATCGGCGTCGGTGCAGGGGCGTATCAAGGCGGGTTCTCCGGGGTTAAACAGAATGCCGAAGTTATTCTCCCGCCCTGACCTGCGCCAGTTTTTTCCGGTCGTCCCGCTTCAACAGCGAATCCAGCCGTACAAGGTCGAAACCCTTTTCCCTGATCCCCGCGAGCCAGGGTGCAATCGCGTTCATCGTCGCCGTGCGCGGATGACCGATGGCGATCGCCTGCCCGGTCGCACGCGCAATTCTCTCGGTCTCATCCATCCGCGCCTGGATTTTCTCGGGGTCCACCTCGTGATCGAGAAATACGTCGCGTACCGCATAGGCTATGCCGGCATCGATGGCGGCGGATGCGCCAACCGACCCGCCGCTTGTACGGGAATCGAGGAAAAACAGACCGCGTTTTTTAAGTTCCGACATCACGATATCCATCTTCGCCCGGTCCCGGGTGAACGTGCTGCCCATGTGGTTGTTCACGCCGGTATACCCGCCGAAGCGACCGAAAATGTCACCCAGCTGGCGTCGCAGTTTCGCCGGGCTGGACGCGACCGACAGGACGTTTACACCCGGTTTCCCACCGTGCTCCGGCGCTTCCATCGGGAGATGGAGTATCACCGGATGCCCTTTCAGCCGGGCGCGGCGAACTTGGGTCGCGACGTCCGGTGCGAAGGGAAGATATGCCAGCGTGACCTGGGGCGGCAGGCGCAAAGCCCTCGCGGAATTGATCCGGTCGAAACCCATGTCGTCTATGACAATCGCGATCCGCGGCCGCGGCGGGCTCTCAGCGCTGCGCTGAAATGCCCGTGGCGCCGCCGAGCGTTTTTCGGGCGGGACTGCTGCAGGCGCTTTCGGTGCCGGAGGCATGGGGCGAACGGGTTGCACCCGGGCCGCAGGCGCTTTTTCCGCCGGGGCTGGCCGTGTTGCCAGCAGCAGGGTCTGTGAGCTCTGCAGCGGGCCCGAAACGGACCTGTCGTGCGAAGCGGCTGCGGTTTTTGCTTCGCGCTGCGGGGATACGTCCGGTCTGGCGGCAGGCTGCATCAGCGAGACACCGGCGAGCAGCGCCACCCCAACGGCAAGCCCGGCCGGAACCGGCCAGATCGTGGGCCCGGTCAACGGTTCAAGAAATTGCTGAATACGTTTCCACACAACGGTTCGCCCGGAATCATGATGATCCAGCAGTATTTTCGGGCCTTCATGGTTAAGGAATGGTTTCATCTTTCGACGCCGGTCCATAAAACCGTTTCGTGCAGCGGCTTTTCCGCGTACTAACGCTATTGGCCAAGGTGTTCTATAAACACCTGAATTCGAGACCGGATCGGGGAGTCCATGGACTTCAAAAGCATACTCGCCCTTGCCGCAGACGGCGGCGCACTGGATCGCATCCAGGCGGAGACCGCCTTTGACATCATTATGTCGGGTGACGCGACGCCTGCACAGATCGGCGCGTTCCTTATGTGCCTGCGCATGCGCGGCGAAACCGTCACGGAAATCGCGGCGGCGGCGTCGGTGATGCGGGCCAAGGCCATCAAGATTTCTGCGCCACCGGATGCAATGGACATCGTCGGTACTGGCGGAGATCGCAGCGGCACGCTCAATATCTCGACCGGTTCGGCATTGACCGTTGCCGGCTGCGGCGTGCCTGTCGCGAAACACGGCAACCGGGCCTTGTCGTCCAAATCGGGGGCGGCGGACGTGCTGATGGCGCTCGGTGTCAATATCGACGCGGACATGCGCCTGATCGAAAAATCCATTGCCGACGCGAAAATCGGTTTCATGATGGCGCCCCGTCATCACAGCGCGACGCGGCACGTCGCCGGCCCCCGCGTCGAACTCGCCATCCGGACCGTGTTCAACATGCTGGGGCCGCTGTCCAACCCTGCCATGGTGGACCGACTGATGGTCGGCGTATTTGCCCCCGAATGGGTGGAGCCCGTCGCGCAGGTGCTGGGCGCGCTGGGCGCCGAGCGCGCCTGGGTGGTGCACGGCGAAGGCGGACTCGATGAACTGGCGACAAGTGGTACGGCCCAGGTCGCTTCGCTCGAGAACGGCAAGGTCGAGACCTTCGAGGTCACTCCGGAAGATGCTGGCCTTCCCCGCTGCGATATAGAGGACCTCAGGGGTGGGGACGCCGAGTTCAATGCGGCCGCCCTGACAGCCCTGCTCGCCGGAGAGCCGAGCGCCTATCGCGATACGGTCCTGTTCACATCCGCCGCAGCGCTGATCGTCGCCGGAAAAGCCGACAACCTGAAAGACGGCGCGGCGATCGCCGCCGAAAGTATCGATAGCGGCAAGGCGCGTGCGGCGCTGGACCGGATGATTGAAATTTCGCACGAAGTGATTGTCGAGGAAGAGGATGAAGCCGGCAATGAGTGACGCCCTTACCAGAATCTGCGCCGACAAACGCGACCACATCGCTGCGTCCAAATCCCGGGTAACGCTGGCCGACCTGGAATCCGCCGCCAAACAGGCGGAGAAGCCGCGCGGGTTCTATCGCGCCCTGAAAACCGCTGCCGGTGCGGGCCGCTACGGACTGATCGCCGAGGTCAAAAAGGCATCGCCGAGCAAGGGACTCATCCGGGCGGATTTCGACCCCCCGTCCATCGCCCGCGCTTACGAGAACGGCGGTGCGACCTGCATTTCGGTACTGACCGATATCCCCTATTTTCAGGGTGAAGATGCGCATTTCGTTGCCGCACATGACGCCGTATCGCTGCCGGCGATCCGCAAGGACTTCATGATCGATCTTTACCAGGTGCCCGAGGCCAGGGCGCTCGGGGCGGATTGCATCCTTCTGATCCTCGCAGCACTTGATGACGGTCTGGCGGCGGAGCTCGAAGCGGCGGCCACCGACTGGGAGATGGATGTACTGATAGAGGTTCACAACGCAGAGGAACTGGACCGGGCGATGAAGCTCAAATCCCCCCTGCTCGGCATCAATAACCGCGATCTGAAAACCCTGAAGACCGAAATCGAAACCACGCGCCAGCTCGCGCCGCGGGTGATCGATGCGGACCGGCTTGTCGTCAGCGAAAGCGGCCTGTACACACCGGAAGACTTGGCATCGATGTACGAAGCGGGCGCGCGGTGTTTCCTCATCGGCGAATCCCTGATGCGCCAGGATGACGTCGAGGCGGCGACCCGTGCCCTGCTCGACAGCCAGAAACAGCTGCGGGCGGCAGGATAGATGGCAAAGCTCACCCATATCGGCGAAGACGGCGAAGCGCGCATGGTGGATGTCTCCGACAAGGAGATCACCGACAGGACCGCAACCGCCCGTGGGACAGTACTGATGGCCCCGGCAACGCTGAAACTCATCATCGACGGCATGGTCAAGAAGGGCGATGTGATCTCGGTTGCGCGTCTCGCCGGAATCATGGCGGCCAAGCGGACATCCGATCTCATTCCCCTGTGCCATCCGCTCGCCCTGAACAAGGTCGATGTCGATCTTGTCTGCGATCCAGACCGGAATGCGGTCGACATCGAAGCGACATGCCGTGTGAGCGGCCGCACCGGCGTCGAAATGGAAGCCCTGACCGCCGTTTCGACGGCGGCGCTGACCGTCTACGACATGTGCAAGGCAGTCGATCGCGGCATGCAGCTGACCGATATCCGCCTCGTCCACAAGGCCGGCGGTAAATCCGGCGAATTTACGTCCAGCGACTTCGAAACCGGAAAATAAACATGGCCGGCAACAAGGACCTCCTTCCGGTCGCAGAGGCCCAGCAACGCATCATAGAGGCGGTCGCGCCCCTGCCCGCGGAACAGATATCGCTTGCCGACGGCCTCGGGCGGGTCCTCGCCGCCGACGTCGCATCGCGCCGCGACCAGCCGCCGATGGCGGTCTCCGCGATGGATGGATACGCCGTGCGCGCGGCCGACGTCGCCACCCTGCCCGTCACGCTGAAGGTGATCGGCTACGCGCCCGCAGGGCACGCCTTTGACGGCATCCTTGGCCCGGGCGAAGCGGTGCGCATCTTTACCGGCGCGCCCGTCCCGGAAGGCGCCGACGCAATCGTCATTCAGGAAAACACCGAACAAGCCGACGAAACCGTCCGCGTCGTGGACGGCAAAGCGCCTGCCGGCAGATTTATCCGGCCCGCGGGGCTGGATTTCGCAACCGGCGACGTTCTGCTGCCGCGCGGCAAGGTGCTCACGGCACGCGATGTCGGACTGTCCGCTGCCATGAACGTGCCGTGGCTGAGCGTTTACCGCAAACCGCGCATCTCCATCCTGGCGACCGGCGACGAAATCGTCATGCCAGGGGATCCTATCGGGCGCGACCAGATCGTCAGTTCCAACGCCCTGTCGCTCGCCGCGTTTATCACTGCCCAGGGCGGCGCACCACTCGATCTGGGGATTGCCCCCGACGAAGAAGATGGCCTTCGCGCCCTTGCCGCCGGTGCGCGCGGCAGCGATATCCTCGTCACCACGGGCGGTGCGTCGGTCGGCGATCATGACCTCGTGCAGAGCGTTCTCGGCGATATCGGGCTCGAAGTCGATTTCTGGCGCATCGCCATGCGCCCCGGCAAACCCCTGATGTTCGGCCGGATCGACGGCACCTTCCTGATCGGCCTGCCGGGCAACCCGGTCTCGTCGCTGGTATGCGCGATCATGTTTTTAGCACCCGCGATCCGGAGAATGCTCGGGATGGACAATCTTCTGCCCGAAACCGGCATGGCGCGTCTCGGCACGGACCTGCCTGAAAACGACGAGCGCGAGGATTACCTCCGCGCCAGCCTGTCGCGAAACGAAAATGGCGACGTTATCGCGACACCGTATGGCAAGCAGGACAGTTCCATGTTCGCGACGATCGCCCGCGCGGATGCGCTGCTGATCCGGAAACCCTTCGCCGCCGCGGCAAAATCGGGCACGCCGGTCGAATTCATTCCCCTGAAAGACAGTATTTTCAGTATCTGAATTCCGCGAAACTTGCGTGATTCTTGACGGATCAGGAGAACCAAACTAGAACATGTAGCCGTGTTTATGATTTGTTCCACATCTGGTGGGCAACCCGACGGAGAAACTGCATGTTAACGCGCAAGCAACACCAACTGCTGACCTATATCGACAACCATCTGAATTCCGCCGGGGTCCCTCCGTCATACGACGAAATGAAGGACGCCCTCGGCCTGAAGTCCAAGTCGGGCATTCACCGCCTGATCACCGGTCTTGAGGAACGCGGGTTTATCCGCCGCCTGCCCCACAAGGCCCGTGCGCTGGAGGTCCTCAAAAAACCCCAGAACATGATCGACGACCCGCCGGCAAGGGGCGGATTCGAACCCCGGATCGTCGACGGGAATTTCGGTGTCCCCGCGCCGGCGCCCGCACCCGCGGCGGCGGCACCCGCCGAGGAAATGGTCGGGCTGCCGTTTTACGGGAAGATTGCCGCCGGTACGCCGATCGAAGCGCTGCGCGACAGCTCCCGCACCTTTGAGGTCCCGCCCGGCATGCTGGGGCGCGGCGATCATTACGCCCTTGAGATCGAAGGGGATTCCATGATCGACGCCGGCATCCTAGACGGCGATACCGTCCTGATCCAGCGCACGGATACAGCCGATAACGGCGAGATCGTCGTCGCCCTGGTTGAAGGTCACGAAGCGACGCTCAAACGTCTCCGCCGCAAAGGCGCGTCAATCGCCCTCGAACCGGCGAATGCGAGCCATGAAACCCGCATTTTCGGCCCCGATCAGGTCAGGGTACAGGGACGGCTGGTCGGACTGGTGCGCAAATACTGAAACCCGCCCGCCCTAGTCGCTATCGATATACTGGCGTCTCCTGTCCGAAACCCGGCTCCAGGGTCTGTCTCCCCGCCGCCCGCGTGAGGTCTCGACGACCGGGCCGTCCGGCGTAAAGCGGACCGCATGGGCGCCGTCCCGCCAGATGTGAAATGTGGACAGGACAACGCGCCCGTCCGGGCACATGCGGCGCGGCACCCGCGTCAGCAGGATCACATAATCGGCCTGCCGGCAGTCCTCCATCGCCGCCGCGGGGTCGGTCACGATGGCGACGGTCTTCCCGGCGAGCACCGCGATGCAGCCCGATCGGTCGCATCCGATCCCGTACATTTCATCGATCCCGCCCGACGACCACTGCCCCGGCCTTTCGACAGCAAGACTGCGTTGCCACATGTCGCGCTCAAAGCTATTCCCGTTGCCGGGCGACATCGCCACCCTGCCCCCGCCCAGATTGATAGCGACCAGACTGCCGTCCCGATTGACCAGAATATCCGGAGCTTTGACCCACAGGATACTCAGGATCCCCAGAGCGATCGCCAGCACGCCGTAAAAGCGGAGGCGAGCGCGAAAGACGCAAAGCCATATCCCGCCGAAAGCCAGAAGCACAAGCCCGGCCGTCGGCATGGACGGGACCAGCGCGACGGAACCGGGCAATGCAGCAACGGTATCCGCAATCCAAAGAACGAGCGATATGCCCCATCCCATGGGCACCAGGGCAAGGCTTTCCAGCCCTGCCGGCATAAGCAGAAAACTGACGATCCCGAGCGGCATGATCCACATTGCCATCACCGGCACGGCGACGAGATTGGCCATTAGGCCGTACAACGCGATACGGTTGAAATGATAAATCGCGAAGGGCGCGGTTGCGAGGCTCGCCACCAGGCTCGTCAGAAGCGTCGCCGCCACGAACAGACCGATCCGCGAACCGAGTATGCCGCCGCGATGACGCAGAGCCGACATGCGCGGCGCCGCCTCTTCATAGACCGCGACCAGCCCCACCACCGCGGCAAAAGACATCTGGAAACTGGCGGAAAGCAGACTTTCCGGCGCGGCCAGCAAAACCGCCATGGCCGACAGGGCGACGAGCCGCATTGAAATCGCGGTCCGATCGATCATCACCGCCAGCATCACGATCGTGACCATCAGGAAGGCCCTTTGCGTCGGGATTGTCGCGCCGGAGATCAGGAGGTATGCGAACGCGCCGATGATCGCGGCGACTGCCGCGATCTTCTTGATCGGATAGCGCAAAGCGAGAGGCTCGATCATCGCAAGGCCAAGACGCACGGCAAAGAACAGCAATCCGGCGACCAGCCCGATATGCAGCCCGGAGATCGCCAGCAGGTGGGCAAGCCCGGAATCCCGCATGTCTGCCAGCGTTTCTTCCGGGATAGCGCGGCGTTCCCCCGTCATCAGCGCCGTCGCAACCGGCGCTATTCCCGCTATGTCGCCGACGCCGGCGGCGATCCGCCGTGTCAGGTCGATCCGCAACGCGGCAAGCTTTATCCGCCATGAAGATTCGGCCGGTTTTTCCGTGACGGTCACCGCGCCCAGCGCAAACCCGACCGCGCCGATCCGCTCGAACCATGCTGTTCGGGCAAAATCGTATCCGCCCGGCAGGGATGGAGATGGCGGCGGTTGCAGGATCGCAAGAGCAAAAACAGTATCCCCCGGATCCGGCGAAGCACCGTCGGCACGGACCGAAATCCGCACCCGCTCTGCGATCCGGTCCGCTCCAGATCTCTCGATGGCAATTCGATCAAGCGTCAGCCGGTATCCCTTTTCCTGTGGCTCGACCCGTATCACCCTGCCCGAAAAGCCGACCGGCCCCACCTCGCGTTCGAGCACCGGCGCCGAGACAGCCGCATTTCTGATCTGAACGGTGGCGAAACCTGCGGCGATGATCAGCAACGCAAGCAGTCCATGGAATATGGATCCGCGGCGGCGGCGCAGAACGATTACGGCAAGGCCTGAAGCCGCCAGAACCGCAATGCCCCACCAGAGACCGGGTTCCACAGGCAATGAGAAATATCCGCCGATCCCGGCGGCGAACAGGACCGGGCTCCAAAGCGCCGGACGGCCTTCGTTAAGCCTGCCGGTATCGCCCGCCGGAGCAGCGGCGAACCGGGTGCGCAGCGACGACGCGAATAGCGCGGCATTGCCTCTTATCTGAGCCGTTACAGTTGCCATAAAGCACCCGCTATCTCTCTGACCGCCAGAGTGTACCGCAACTGGCCGATATGTGTTAAACCCCGCCCCCAACATCATTCAGTCACTCAAGAGCGAACCCGCGCATGAGCGTTGTTACCCGTTTCGCCCCGTCGCCGACGGGGTTCCTGCATATCGGCGGTGCCAGAACCGCCCTGTTCAACTGGCTGTATGCCCGCCATACCGGCGGCAAATTCCTGCTGCGGATCGAGGATACCGACCGCAAGCGTTCGACCCCGGAAGCGATAGACGCCATTCTCGACGGGCTGTCCTGGCTGGGCCTCGATGCCGATGACGAGCCCGTCTACCAGTTTGCGCGCAGGGAGCGCCACGCGGAGGTTGCGCAGCAACTGATCGACAAAGGCGCTGCCTATCGCTGCTACTGCTCCCCCGAAGAACTCGCAGAAATGCGCGAAAAGGCAAAGGCGGAAAAGCGTTCGATGCGTTACGACGGCACCTGGCGCGATCGCGATCCGGCGGATGCCCCCGCCGGCATAGAGCCGGTGGTCAGATTCAAAGCGCCCCGGGAAGGCGAAACCGTTATCCAGGACGCCGTTCAGGGGACCGTGACGGTTTCCAACAGCGAACTGGACGACCTGATCATGCTGCGGGCCGACGGTACGCCGACCTATATGCTTTCGGTCGTTGTCGACGACCACGATATGGGAATTACCCATGCCATCCGGGGTGACGATCACCTTACAAATGCCTTTCGCCAGACCCAGATTTTCAGCGCCATGGGCTGGAACGCGCCGGTATACGCCCATATCCCGCTGATCCATGGGCCCGACGGTGCAAAACTCTCCAAGCGCCACGGCGCGCTGGGTGTCGATGCGTATCGCGACATGGGCTATCTGCCGGAAGCCGTTCTGAACTATCTCTGCCGCCTCGGCTGGAGCCACGGGGACGACGAAATTTTCTCGATGGAACAGGCAATCGAATGGTTCGATATCATCGACGTGAACAAGGGCGCAGCCCGTTTCGACTACGACAAGCTCTCCAGTCTCAACGCGAAATACATTGACCAGAGCGATAATGACAGGCTCATTGCCCTCGCCCTGCCGGGGATCGAAGCGGCACTCGGAAAGCCGGTATCGGAAACCGTTCGCCAGCGCCTTGCCGCCGGCATGGATTCATTAAAGTCTCGTGCCGACACTATTCCGCAGCTTGTTGAATTATCATTGTTTTATTGCTTCGACAGACCGCTGTCCTATACGGAGAAAGCCGAGAAAATGCTCGACGAAGACTCCAGGGCCCGCCTCGCCGGCATCAGGGCGCCGCTCGCGGCGATCGACACGTGGAACCAGGAAACGGTTGAGGCAGCGGTCAAGGCGCATGTGGAGGCGAACGGCCTGAAACTCGGCATGGTCGCGCAACCGCTCCGTGCCGCGTTAACCGGATCGAATGTTTCTCCCGGTATATTCGAGGTTGCCTCGGTTCTGGGCCGTGATGAAACCCTGGGCCGTATCGAGGATGCCGTCGCCGCAGGATAAATCGGATAAATTTATTGTGCGGTGCACAGTTTGATTAAACTTGGTTAAAGCGCTATTTTCCGGCCAGCAGATTGGCCGGTCCGGAACCGGCCCAAAGTATACACCGAAAAAATTGACGAAGAGGGATACCGACATGAGTCAGGACACAGGAAGCAACGCCCCGAAGGACACCGTCACGCTGATAGATCATTCTACGGGACGCGAGCTCAATTTGCCGCTGATCGCCGGCACCGTCGGTCCGAAAGTGATCGATATCCGGAAGCTCTATTCGGAACTCGACTACTTTACGTTCGATCCGGGTTTCATGGCGACGGGAAGCTGCGATTCCAAGATCACCTATATCGACGGCGACGCCGGCGTCCTGCTCTATCGCGGATACCCGATCGATCAGCTCGCGATGCACTGCGACTTTCCTGAAGTGTCTTACCTGCTGCTGAAAGGCGAGCTGCCGAGCGCGGAAGAGAAGCAGAAATTCGTCAAGGACATCACCTATCACACGATGGTGCACGAACAGCTTAACAATTTCTACAGGGGCTTCCGCCGCGACGCCCACCCGATGGCCATCATGTGCGGCGTTGTTGGGGCGCTGTCGGCATTCTATCACGATTCGACCGACATCGCGGATGCGCGCCAGCGCGAAATCGCCTCCTACCGGCTGATCGCCAAGATGCCGACCATTGCCGCCTGGGCCTACAAATATTCGATCGGCCAGCCTTTCATCTATCCGCGCAACGATCTGTCCTACGCGGAAGACTTCCTGCACATGATGTTCGCAACCCCGTGCGAGCCCTATAACGTCAGCCCGACGATCGCAAAGGCGATGGACCGCATTCTCACGCTTCATGCGGATCACGAACAGAACGCATCGACATCGACGGTCCGGCTCGCCGGCTCGTCCGGCGCCAACCCGTTTGCCTGCATCGCGGCGGGTATTGCAAGTCTCTGGGGACCGGCCCATGGCGGCGCGAACGAGGCGGTTCTCAGCATGCTGCACGAAATCGGCAGCGTCGATCACATCGATGAATACATCAAAAAGGCGAAAGACAAGGACGATCCCTTCCGCCTGATGGGCTTCGGCCACCGCGTCTACAAGAACTTCGATCCGCGGGCGACGCTGATGCGCGAAACCTGCCACGAAGTCCTCGGCGAACTTGGCATGGAAGACGAGCCCCTGCTGAAGCTCGCGATGGAGCTGGAGCGGATCGCGCTCGAGGACGACTACTTCGTCGAGCGCAAGCTTTACCCGAACGTCGATTTCTATTCCGGCATTATTTTCCGGGCCATCGGGATCCCGGAATCCATGTTCACCGTGCTGTTTGCGGTCGCCCGCACCGTGGGCTGGGTGTCCCAGTGGAACGAGATGATCGAGGATCCGGCCCAGAAAATCGGCCGGCCGCGCCAGCTTTACATCGGCGAGACACAGCGGGATTTCGTACCGCTCGACAAGCGCTGACCCGACGCGACGACAAATCGAAAAGCCCCGCAGAAATGCGGGGCTCTTTTTGAGTTCAATAACGGTCGGCGGCGTTACTCGCGCTCTATCAGTTCGATCTTGTAGCCGTCCGGATCCTCGATAAACGCAATGACGGTCGTGCCGTGCTGCATCGGCCCGGGCGGGCGCGGAATGCTGACGCCTTCTTTCTCCATCTGCTCGCAGGCCGCATATATATCCGGCACCGCTATGGCCAGATGCCCGAAGCCGGAACCATGGGTGTACGGTTCTGCCTGATCCCAGTTATGGGTAAGTTCCAGCACCGTGTGATCGTCCTCGTCACCGTATCCCATGAAGATATTGGTGAATTTGCCGCCCGGAAAATCCTTGCTCCGCAATACCTTCATACCGAGATGACGCGAATAGAAATCGATCGATTTTTCGGCGTCCTTCACGCGCAGCATCGTATGCAGCAGTCTGAAACCGGATGTCTTGGATGTCTTGGATGTCATGGCTTTACCCCTTCTCTGGATGTGGATGATCAAGGATGCCCATTACGACCGAAGCCGCAGCCTCGCTTGGCAGGCCGCTTTCCGGGCGGAGCATCGAGAGCGCACCGTCGATTGAGCGCATCTGTTCTTCCCGCTTTGCGGGATCGTCGATCAGTTCGCATATATAATTGCCGATAAGGTCGCTGCGGCATCTCTCCTGGATAAATTCCGGAACAATCTCGCGGTCGAGCAGGATATTTACAAGATTGGCGTATTTCTGGTTCAGCCCGTGAAGCAACTTCACGATCCTTACCGTCAGGGCATTCATCCGGTAGGCCACCATGTGCGGCACGCGGGCCATGGCCAGTTCAAGCGATACGGTGCCGGATGCCGCCATCGCCACATCGCAGGCCTGCATCGCGTCGAACTTCTCGGCGATTGAACTGACCACAATAGTGCGGCCGGGCCAGTTTCCTGCAAGCGCCTCTACCTGTTCGCGCAGATAGGATACGGTCGGAAAGACGAACACCGCATCCGGGTGTTTTTTGACGATCACCTCCGACGCCTGTCGGAAGACCTCCGCGAGACGCTTGAGTTCGCCCCGTCGGCTCCCGGGCAATACGCAAATCGCCGTCTCTCCGGGGGCGATCCCGTGCGCCTCTCTGAAGCGCGCCCCGTCGCCGTGCCCCGCGCCCCCTTCCAGCACCGGATGTCCGACAAAGGTGCAATCAAGCCCCTCTTTCTCGAAATAAGGCGGCTCGAAGGGCAACAGCGCCATCAGATGATCCAGCTCCTGCGCGAATTTTTTGGCGCGGTCCGGCCGCCAGGCCCACACCGTCGGCGCCACATAGTGCACAATCGGTATACCGGAGCCGCGCAGGCCCTTCCACACATCGTAGCAAAAACCGGGAACATCGATGGAGACCACGAGTGCAGGTTTGTCCTGTTTGATCTGCGCAATCGTCTCCCGCATCCGGCGTTTGATGAGCGGAATCCGCGGAATGATTTCGACGAGCCCCATGACCGCAATATCGGAGATCGGAAACCGGCTTTCCAGGCCCGTTGCCGCCATCGCCTCTCCCCCGATGCCCGTAACCCGTAATCTACCGCCTGTCCGTTTGTTGAGCGCCTCAATCAACCGGGCGCCGATCAGATCGCCGGATGGTTCTCCGGCAATCATCCAGATCAAGGGAGCGTCCTCGTTTCCCGTCATCCCTGCGCCGGCCGGGCATTGCCGGCCGCAGCAGGATCGAAACCGAAAAAGTACACACCTGCGCGATCGGCTTCCGCCGTCATTTCCGCACGGTCGACGACCAGCACGCCGCCGGCTTCAACGGCAATACCGCGCAAGCCCGCGGCGACGACCTTGTGCATTGTCGACAATCCGACCGTGGGAAGATCGATGCGGCGCTCCTGGGAGGGCTTCGGCGCTTTTACGAAGACACCTCCGGTCTCGTCCCGGCGGATATATTCCGCACAGCGTTCGATCAGACGGTCCGTCCCCTCGACGCCCTCGACCCCGAGTATCCTTCCGTTCTGCACCACCACGCCCTGCCCGATATCGAGAGCGCCCATGGTCCTGACCGCGGCGATCCCGCGCTCGATATCGGCCCGGTCATCCAGGTCCGGTTCAACAGCGCCGTAACAGCCGGCCGTCGCAAGGATGTCCTCGAGAATGACTTCCGGGCCGATTACATTGAAACCTTCGGATGCCTCGATCTCATGAACCACCGCGGACAACAGATTGTCGTCGCCCAGCATGCGGGTACCGACCTTGGCGAGGAATTTCGCCGAGCGAACATCGCGCATCAGATCGAGCATCGAAGGGCGCTGTATCCCGCCGACGAGAACAAGATCCTGGACTTCTTCCCGGCGGGCGATATCCAGTGCCCGGCTGATGCCCGAAGTACGTATCCACTCCATTGGCGCATCGGGGAATGTCGCCGGGTCGGCGCTGCCCTCGAAGGCAAGGACAAAATGGGGCCGACCGGTGTCGCGGCAGGCGGAGACAATCTGACCCGGCAGCGAACCGCCACCGGCAATTATACCAAGCTTACGCACCTTGCTCGGCTTTTGGCTGACAGATCGCCCGGCTGGAATCCGATCTCAGAAAATCGAGAATTTCCATAATCGCTTCGTGCTCGCTGAAGCTTTCATGCACGTCGTCCAGGCGCTCGGCCAGCGTGCCTTCTTCTGCAAACATCAGACGATAAGCCTTTCTCAGGGCTGTGACGTCTGAACGGGAAAACCCGCGGCGTTTGAGACCGACGATGTTGAGCCCGCTCAGGCGCGCCCGGTCGCCCATCACAGACCCGTACGGGATCACATCGCTCTCCACGCCCGACATTCCGCCAACCATTGCATGGCGGCCAATGCGGCAGAACTGATGGATTGCCGACAACCCGCCGATAATCGCGAAATCGTCCACGGAAACATGTCCCGCCAGGGTGGCATTGTTCGCCATAATAACGTGATTGCCGACCATGCAATCGTGCGCCACATGGGCACCGACCATGAACAGACAGTTGTTCCCGATGGCGGTAACCATGCCGCCGCCTTCCGTCCCGGGATTGACCGTTACGTGTTCACGGAAGATGTTGTTGGCGCCGATCGTCAGCGTCGACGGCTCGCCGTGATATTTCATGTCCTGCGGCTGATGGCCGATAGACGCAAAAGGATATATCCGGCAATTCGGCCCCAGCGTCGTCCGGCCTTCGAGAACGACGTGGGACAGCAAAGCAGATCCGTCGCCGATTTTGACATCCGGTCCCACGACGCTGTATGGCCCGATTTCAACGCCAGCGCCGATTTCCGCAGACGCATCTACGATCGCTGTGGGATGTATTTTACTCATTGAACTCTCAATCGGTCATGATCATGGCGGCGTAGGTTGCTTCCGCAACAAGGGCATCGCCAACCATTGCCCGGCCGGTAAATTTCCAGACATTTCCCCGCGACCGCTGCTTGACCACTTCGACATGTATCTGATCGCCGGGCTGGACCGGTTTTCTGAAGCGGGCGCCGTCGACAGACATGAAATATACGAGTTTGCCTTCTGCCTCTTTTCCGAGCGTATGAACAACCAGAACGGCGGCTGTCTGCGCCATCGCTTCGATGATCAGAACACCCGGCATCACGGGTTTCTCGGGGAAATGACCGACGAAATACGGCTCGTTGATGGAAACGTTCTTTACACCCGTTGCCTTTACGCCGGGCACAATGTCGATCACGCGTTCGATCATCAGAAAAGGATAGCGATGTGGGATCAATTCCATTATCCGGTTGATATCGATCAGATCCAACTGGCCAGCTGTTTCCACAGTATCCATTCTAACTTCCCTTTTCTCCTGCCAGTCGCGCGAGTGTGGTAATACGCCTGAAATGCTCGCGCAGCGGGACAGCCGGCGTCCCGCCTATTGTTAAACCCGCTTCAACGTCCCGATGGACTCCCGACTGTGCGGCGATACGGACTCCGTCACCGATATTCAGATGTCCGGCGATCCCCACCTGTCCGCCCAATTGAACACCGTTTCCGATTTTGCAACTGCCCGCGATACCGGTCTGTGCGACGATTATGCACCCTTTACCGATTCTCACGTTGTGCCCGATCTGCACCAGATTATCAATCCTCGTACCCGCGCCTATAACGGTATCCGGTCCTGCGCCGCGGTCGATCGTCGCGTTCGCGCCTATCTCGACACCGTCCTCAATCAGAACCCGTCCGAGTTGCGGAACGGTGACGGCTCCAGTGGAAGAAACGGCAAATCCGAAACCCGGCTCCCCGATCCGGACCCCCGCAAACAACGAGACATAATTCCCGATCACCGCAAAACGAACAGATACATTGGGACCGATTGTGCAGTGGTCTCCAAGAATTACCCCATCACCGATATAAGCATTCGGTCCGATCCGGCAATCCGATCCGATCATAGCATTCGGACCGATGACGGTCCCGGCGCCGATAACGCTCCCTGTCCCGACACTTGCCGATGGATGAATCAGCGGGTCTGAACCTGAAGGATTATAGGAGTTCTCGATATCTGGATGAAAGGCCGCGGCAACGCGCGCATATGCCAGGTAGGGGGTGTCCGTCACAAGAGAGATCATGCCGGCCGGCGCATCCGGGACAAATTTCCGATCGACAATACAGCAACCTGCCGCCGATTGCCGGAATTGCCCGACATAGGCCTTATTGTCCAGAAAGCTGACGGTATTGGCGTCCGCTGCATCCAGTGCCGATACATCCGAATAAACCTGTCCCGAAGGTACGCCACCCTGAATCTCCGCATCGGCAAGAACGGCAAGTTCCTCAAGCGGGAACGGCCCAGCCGACGGGAAGAAACGGGGATCCGGCGGCATGTCTAATTGTTGCCTTTGCCGGAGTTCTGATCAACATCGGGAAGCTTTACCGCGATCTTTGGCAAACGTTTGTCCAGCCGCAAAATCACTTCATCAGTGACGTCCATCGTCGCGGCGGAGAGAAAAACGAATCTCTTCTCAAGCAGGATATTGAGCTTCCTGGCCTCGGCGACTTCGCGGGCAACGATCACCAGGTTTTTCAGGATCTCGTTCTTCGTATCGTCGAACGCCTTATCGAGTTGTCGACGGCGTGCCTGGACCGAATTCTGAGCATTCCGCGCCTCTTCACTGAACGCCCGACGCTTCTGTGTAAATGCTTCCGGCGCAAGAATAGCGCGTTGTCGGGTCAGTTCCTGTTCAGCCTGTCGAAGTCGCTGCTCCTGCTCGCTGACCTGCTTCTGGAACGCCTTGCGCATACGGTCGAATTCAGGACGGACGCTTTGTGCCGCCTTGGAGTCCCTCAGGACTTTCTGAACATCAACGATACCGATTTTGGGTAATGGGAGTTCCTGAGCAAAGGCACCAGAAACCGATGCCATTATCAAACCGGCAAAAATAACTGCCCAGAAAGCCGATAGTCTTCCTTGATAAGTCAAAATCTTGTCCCGAAACTAAATCTGAAAAGTTCTGTGTCGTCAAAATCTTCCTTCAACAGGGCTTTCGCAAAATCGATGTTCACGGGACCGAACGGAGAATCCCAGAGGATGCCCGTACCAATCGACATTCTAAGACTCGTTTCATCCGAGATGTTTGCGCCGGTACTGTCATGCTCTCCGATACTCCCCGCGTCGCCGAATACACGGCCGCGAAGTCCGAATTCGTTTGGCAAGCCAAGCGGGAAAGTCAGACCGACTGTACCCCGATAAAACCAGTTGCCGCCAATAGAGTCCCCGGTCACCACGTCCCGCGGACCAACGCCCGCATCAGCGAACCCTCTCAGGGATTTGCCCCCGAGAAAAAAACGATCGATGATGCGGATATCGTCACCCAGACCAATAATATATCCGCCGCTCGCCCCCAGGTTCACAATCCATTTATCGGCGACCTGGTAAAACTGTCCACCAGACAACTCCTTTCTCAGATAATTTGAATCCCCGCCCAGCCCCGCGATTGTGTTCTCGAGTTGCAGAAAATATCCCTTCGTCGGATCAAACCGGGAATCTCTCTTGTCGTAAAGAAGCGTCTGACTTACAGCCGACGTAAGGAATTCGCCTTCCTGCTCCTGAATCGCAAGTGAAGCGTCGCTTGCGATATCCGTCACTTTGTCCTGACGCAGCGTATACCGTAACGTCTGGGATAACGGCTCGGTAATCCGATATCCTGACCTCAGGGAAAAACCGAGCGTATCGCGATCGAATGAGCTTTCCGACTGAAGATCGCTGCTGGTGCTGAAGATGTCGAAGCCTGCCGAGAGGTTCTTGCCCAGGAAGTACGGCTCCGTGAAAGACAGATCGATCTGTTGCTGTCGCTCGCCAATCTGGACGCCAACCTTCAGATCCTGACCACGACCCAAAAGGTTTCTCTCCCTGATGCTGGCATCGCCCAGCACGCCGCTGGAACTCGAGAACCCCGCCCCGAAAGAAATCTCGCCGGTCGATCGCTCTTTGACGGACACATCAATAATGGTCTTGTCTCTCGCGGATCCGGCCTTGTTCTCGATTTCCACCCGTTCGAAAAATCCGAGATTCTGAATGCGTTTGCGCGTCCGCCGCAATTTCGATGTATTGAACGCGTCTCCTTCGACCAGAAGAACTTCGCGCCGTATAACATTGTCCAGCGTCCGGACGTTGCCGGAAATCTTCACCATCTCGACGAAGACCCGCGGTCCTTCCTGGATCACAAAGGTTACGTCAATTGTCCGGGTCTCCCGGTCGCGCCGAACGCGCGGTCTTATATCGACAAACGCATAACCGAGAACGCCAACCGCATCCGTCAACTTGCCGATCAGCCCTTCGACGTCATCGGCGTTGTACCAGTCTCCCGTCTCGATCAACTGCTCTTTCTGGAGCTTTCCGACATCCAGATCTTTGAGCTGCGTCGTGATCTCGATCTTGCCGAATTTGTAGCGTTCGCCTTCATCCACGGTAAAGGTCACAAAGAATGCACTGCTGTCAGGCGTTAGTTCCGCCACACCCGAAATGACACGAAAATCCGCATAGCCGTTTGCGAGGTAATGCCGTCTTAGCAACTCCCGGTCGAACGTAAGTCTGTCAGGGTCGTAGGTATCGTCAGAGGACAAAAAACGGTACCAGGCCGACTCGCGGGTCTGAATCACCTCCCGCAGATCGCCATCGCTGAAATGCTTGTTGCCTACGAAGGCGATCTTGCGGATTTCCGTCAAATCGCCTTCGGTGATCTCGAAGATAAGGTCGACGCGGTTCTGCGGAAGCTGGATAACCTTCGGCACTACGGTCGCCGAGAAGCGACCGCTCCGGCGATAGACATCCATTATCCGCTGAAGGTCGGTCTGGACCCGCGCGCGGGTGAAGACAATTCGTGGCCGCAGTTTCACTTCGTCGTTCAGGATGTCATTCGAAATTCGCTTGTTTCCCTCAAACGCGATGCGGTTGATGATAGGGTTCTCGACAACCCGTACGATCACGTCCTGCCCGTCCTGACGGATATTTACATCCGCAAACAGCCCCGTCGCGAAAAGGTCCTTCAGCGCTTTATCAAGCGTCGCCCCGGAGACCTGGTCGCCGGGGCGGATGCCCATGTAGGACCGTACAGTGTCCGCTTCGATGCGCTGGGCGCCTTCAACCCGGATTTCCCGCAGTCGGTTGTCCAGCGACTGCGTATATCCGGGCTGGGCATAAATCGCACTCAACAGCGGTGTTGCGACCAGCGCCAAAACAAGGAGTTTGAGCCCGCTTCCAAGCACACGTCGTAAAGATTTCAGTCCCGTTTCCATCAACCGGCAATCTTCACGTCACGAGATTCACGAAGAAATCGACAACCCGGAGCTGGACCAGGTCGTTCCACGTTGCGAACACCATCAGAGCCAGCACCATCGTAATCCCGATCCTCAATCCGTATTCCTGCGCCCTGAGACCCAGCGGGCGGCCTCTGAGAGCCTCAATCGCATAGAAAAGCAGATGGCCTCCATCCAGCATCGGCACGGGAAACAGGTTTATCAGTCCAAGGTTTATCGACAATACCGTCGCAAACATGAGAACGCTGATCAGACCGGCCTGCCAGACGTTCCCTGACATCTCGGCAATCCGGATCGGTCCCCCCAGTTCGCTTGTAGAGCGGGTTCCCCTGATAATCTGTCCCAGGGCCGAGAAAATATTGCCGGTCAGCACATAGGTTTCGTGGGTCGCGCGCCACACGGCCGTAAACGGGTCATGCTGGATCAGTTTCATATCTGTGCCGGCCCGTGAAATACCCAAACGGCCGATCCGCTGCTGATTTCCGAATCGGTCCTTCTGATCCAGTACGTCGGTCACGGCGGTCAGCGATATCTCGCGATCGCCCCGCTGCACCTGGAATACCAGCGTTTCGCCCGGTCGCAGCTGGACCGTCCGGATAACCTGCTCAAAACGCTCAACGCGCGTGCCGCCGATACCCGTGATGAGATCGCCCGGCTGGAATCCCGCACGTTCCGCCGCGGAGTTCGGGATAACCGTCCCGATATCCGCCGGCGTGAAGGGCTGACCGATGGTCATGAACATCCCGGACAGAATGGTGATCGCGAACAGGAAATTCGCGAGCGGTCCCGCGAATACGACAAAAGCCCGCTTGCCCAGCGACTTTGAATCGAATGCATCCGGCGCGCCGGTCGCAATCCCGCTGCCCCCGGGGCCTGCCGCGGCAGACGGGTCCGCGTTCTCGCTATCGGCGGGTGCATCCCTGTGGGTCTGCATCTCGCCGAACATTTTGACATAGCCGCCGAAGGGAATGGCGCTGAGTTTCCATCGTGTGCCGGCTTTATCGGTCCAGCCGAACAACTCGCGCCCGAAGCCGACAGAGAAAACTTCCACGCGGATGCCGCATTTGCGCGCGGCGAGATAGTGTCCCATCTCGTGCACGAAGACGAGCACGGTAAGCACCACCAGGAACGGGATCACGTAGTCCCAGAGCATTGTCAATAATTCGAGCATCAAATCACAATATCTACTGTTTCGGTCCTAACCGTTTCACTATCAGACCCGAAGACGCGTATCGGACATGATCTCTTTCGCCACTTGCCGCGCAGCCGCATCGATTGACAGGACGTCATCGACCGATCCGATAACGCCCGACGGCATCTTTTCGAGCGTTTCGGCAACAACCCTCGGAATGTCCAGAAAACCGAGCCTGCCATCGAGAAAACCGGCCACGGCGACCTCGTTCGACGCATTCAGAATAGTAGGTGCTGAGCCGCCCGTTTTCAAGGCTTCCCGCGCCAGTCTCAGGGCTGGAAACCGTTCAGAATCAGGCGTTTCAAAGGTCAGGGTCGCTATCTGGCCGAGGTCGAGCCGGGCGCTCGGGGCAGTCATCCGGTGCGGCCAGGCCAGCGTATAGGAAATTGGCGTCCGCATGTCAGGCGTACCAAGCTGCGCCAGCACCGAGCCATCGATATACGACACCATGCTGTGGATGATCGACTGGGGATGAACAAGGATCTCGATGCGGTCTTCCGGAATGCCGAAGAGATAATAGGCTTCGATGAGTTCGAGGCCCTTGTTCATCATCGTCGCGGAATCGACGGAAATCTTGGCGCCCATGTCCCAGTTGGGATGCGCAACGGCCTGGGCAGGGGTAACCTTGCGCATCTCCTCCAGGCTGCTTGAACGGAACGGACCGCCGGACGCGGTCAGAATGATCTTTTCGATCGACTCCCGCCGTTCGAAGTCGAATACCTGGAAAATCGCATTATGTTCCGAATCGACCGGTAGCAGCGTCGCGCCGCTTCGCGCGACCTCATCCAGCATCAGATCGCCGGCACAGACCAGGCATTCCTTGTTAGCAAAAGCGACAACCGATCCTGCCCGCGCCGCCTGCAGCGTCGGCTCCAGACCGGCCGCTCCCACGATCCCGGCCATGACCCAGTCCGCATCCCTGGCAGCGGCCTCGACGATTGCTTCGGGCCCGGCAGCGATCTCTGCCGTCGTGCCCGACATCGCGGCTTTCAGGCCTTCATAAGACTCCGGGTCCGCGACGGCGACGAATTTTGCGTTCAGGCGCCGCGCCTGTTCCGCCAGCGCATCCACGCTGCGGTTGGCCGTCAATGCCTCGACGACATACGCATCCGGATCCCGGTCGATCAGATCGATGGTGCTGCACCCGATCGATCCCGTGGACCCCAGAATTGTTATACGCCTTGGCACATCGGTGCGGGCCTGCAGCTTATCCGTCATTCAATCCACCCCTTGGCCGACAACACTAACACGAAAGCGGTCGCCGGCCCCGTCAATAACATGCCGTCCAGCCGGTCCAGAAACCCGCCATGCCCCGGTATCAGAGCGCTCGCGTCCTTCACGCCGAAGCGCCGTTTCACGGAGGAAACGGCAAGATCGCCAAGTTGCGCAATCATTGCAATACCCGCTGCGGCTGCCATTGCCGGCCCCACGGCGTAACTCCCTGCCCAGAACGCCGCCGCCGCGCTCCATAAGGCCGCGAGCAATACCCCACCGCCGAGACCGGCCCAGGTCTTGTTCGGACTGATTCGCGGCGCAAGCTTCGGGCCGCCGATCAGCTTACCGAAGAAATAGCCGCCCGCGTCTGTCATCCAGACCGCGACCACCAGCCAGATCACCAGCGCGAGCCCGATCTCGGGCGTTTTCCGCAACAGGATAAACGACAGGCAAAACAGGCTGACAAACGCCATCCCCATTGCCAGCCGCGCGGGGCTTGCATGGCCGCGCGCGACCGAAACCGCGGCAACGATTCCCGTCGCGACGGCCGCCGCAATCAATGCCATCGTCGGGCTGCCTGCATACAGCGCGACAAGACAGACAGCGATCCCTGCTTCCATCATCCACCCATGAAGATCGAACCTGCCGCCGGAGCACATCGTTGCCCATTCCCAGGCCATTACGCCGCCGCCAAAAATAATGAGCAGATCGAACCAGGGAGAGCCGAAATAAATTCCCGCAAAGACCGGCGGCGCGAGGACGGCCGCAGATCTGAGCCGCAGACCGAGATTCCGGAATCTGGATTTGCCGGCTATGCGTTCAGGCGGTGGTCGCGCCATAGCGCCTTTCGCGGCGACTGAATTCCTCGATAGAATCCTCCAGCTTCTCGCGCGAAAAGTCCGGCCACAAAACATCGGTAAAGACAAACTCGGCATAGGCCGACTGCCACAGGAGAAAATTGCTGATGCGCTGTTCGCCGCTGGTCCGGACAATGAGGTCCGGATCAGGCATATCGGCCGTGTACAGGCGTTCCTGAAGCATTTCCTCGTCGATGGAATCGGGGGTGAGTTCGCCGGCGGCGACTTTCCTCGCCAGTTCCCGGACCGCGGCGGTGATTTCCTGGCGGCTGCCGTAGCTCAGCGCGATGACCAGATCGAGCTTGGTATTCGCGCGGGTCTTTTCTTCCGACATATCGATCAGGGCGATAATATCCTGCGCCAGCATGGACCGGTCGCCGATGAACCGGATACGCACGCCTTCGCGGTGAAGTTCGCCGACCTCCTTGCGGAGATACAACCGCAAAAGCCCCATCAGGTCGGCGATTTCCTTCGCCGGGCGTTTCCAGTTTTCGAGCGAAAAACCGTAAAGTGTCAGATACCGAATGCCGAGCTCGCTTGCCGCCCTGACGGTCCGTCGCACGGCCTCCGCGCCCTGCGCATGACCTGCCGCGCGCGGAAGCCCTCTTGCCTTTGCCCACCTCCCGTTGCCATCCATGATGATGGCGACGTGAACAGGGATGCCGTTCGAGATCGGCTGGGTGGGTAATGGTTTCATACAACTATACCTGAAGGATCTCGGTTTCCTTCGAAGCCACCGCATCGTCAATCGTCTTGATCGCGCTGTCCGTCAGCTTCTGGATTTCATCCGCCCAGGCCCGCTGCTCGTCCTGGGAAATCTCTCCGTCCTTTTCGAGCTTTTTCAGCTCATCAATGCCGTCGCGGCGGACGTTGCGCACCGCGATCCGCGCCTGCTCGGCATATTTGCCGGCAATCTTGGTCATCTCGATACGCCGGTCTTCGGACAGCTGCGGCACCGGTACCCGCACGACGTTGCCTTCCGTCTGCGGATTAAGCCCGAGGTTGGAATCCCGGATGGCCTTCTCCACCGCCCCGATCAGCGAATTGTCCCAGACCTGCACCGCGAGCATGCGCCCGTCCGGCGCGCTGATCGTGCCGACCTGGTTCATCGGCATCGGCGCGCCATAGGCCATGACATTGATCGGCTCCAGCAATGCCGGAGACGCGCGGCCGGTGCGCAGCCCGCCGAATTCATCGCGCAGGACTTCGATTGCGCCGTTCATGCGCCGCTTCAGATCGTCAATATCAGGGTCTGCCATTGTCGGGAATCCTTCTCACTCAACCTTCATCGCAAATGATCGTGAAGGTGCCCTCGCCGCGCACGACTGCCGCAAACGCGTTGGGATTGTGTATCGAAAACACCAGAATCGGTATGTTATTTTCGCGGGCAAGCGAGATTGCCGAGGCATCCATCACCCGCAGGTCCTGCGACAGCACATCCATATAGGTCAGGGTCTCATACCGTTTGGCATCGGGCTCCTTATGGGGATCGGCGGAATAGACGCCGTCAACCTGGGTGCCCTTGAAGATCGCATCGCAGTTCATTTCGGTCGCGCGCAGGGCCGCGGCCGTATCGGTCGTGAAATAGGGATTGCCGGTGCCGGCCGCGAAAATCACCACGCGGCCCTTTTCCATATGCCGGATCGCCCGGCGGCGGATAAAGGGCTCGCAGATGGTCGACATCGGGATTGCCGACTGCACCCGGGTGGGCACGCCGATATCCTCGAGCGCGCCCTGCATGGCGAGGGCGTTCATCACGGTCGCCAGCATGCCCATATAGTCGGCCGTGCCGCGTTCCAGCCCGGCCGCCGCGCCGGAGATGCCCCGGAAGATATTGCCGCCGCCGATCACCAGGCAGACTTCGGCCCCGAGGTCCGTTACAGCCTTGATTTCATTGGCAATCCGGTTCGCGGTGACGGGATCGATACCATAGGAGCCCTTCCCCATCAGCGCTTCCCCCGAAACCTTCAGGAGGACGCGTTTGAAGCGAAGTTGGGCGCTGTCCGGCATCGGCCTGTCCCCTGCTCAGCCGCCCGCCGTTGCGGCGACCTCCGCCGCGAAATCGGATTCTTCCTTCTCGATCCCTTCGCCGAGTTGGAAGCGGGCAAAGCCCGTGATCCTGATCGGCGCGCCGGCATCGCCCGCCGCCGCCTCGATCGCCTTGGAGACCTTGGATTCGCCGTCGATGACGAAGGTCTGATCCATCAGGCAGACTTCCTCATAATACTTGCGCAGGCGGCCATCGACCATCTTCTGGACGATGTCCTCCGGCTTGCCGGATGCCCGGGCCTGTTCGGCGAGAACGTCGCGTTCGCGGTCCACCGCCTCGGTATCGACCTCGTCCTGGGACACCCAGAGCGGATTGGCGGCCGCGATATGCATCGCGAGTTGTTTGCCGAATTCCTCCAGTTTGCCCGCATCGCCTGCCGATTCCAGACCGATCAGCACGCCGATCTTGCCCTGGTTCGGGGCGACCGCGCCGTGGACGTAGCTCGCGACAACGCCTTCACCGACGCTGATGCCGGCCGACCGGCGGAACGACATGTTCTCGCCGATGGTGCCGACCATTTCGGTCACGGAATCGACGACCGACTTGCCGCCCGCCATGGCGGCCGCGCTCGTCTTGTCGAAATCGCCGCCCTCGGCGAGGGCAACGGCGGTAACGCTGCCGACGAACTTCTGGAATTCGGGGTTACGGGCAACGAAGTCGGTTTCGGAATTCAGCTCGATAACCGCACCCTTCGTGCCCTCGGTCGCAACCGACACGAGCCCTTCGGCGGCCACACGGCCCGATTTCTTCGCCGCGGCGGCAAGACCTTTCTTGCGCAGCCAATCGACGGCTTCTTCCATGTTGCCGCCGGTTTCGCTGAGCGCCTTCTTGCAGTCCATCATGCCGGCGCCGGAGGTTTCGCGCAGTTCCTTGACCAGCGCAGCTGTAATCTCAGCCATAACTCACCTTCTCAATTAAAGTCTGTAACTACCTGATGAAAAATCAGGTTTCCTTATTCCGCAGCGGGCTTGTCTTCCGCCGTCGCCGCCTCGGCAACCGGGGCAGCTTCGGCGACAACCTCTTCCGGCAGGTCTTCGGCCGGGGCTTCCTCCGCCGCGCCGATATCCTCGCCGGAACTGATCGCTTCCTGCTGCAGGCCGTGAAGGACGGCGCCCGACACCAGCTCGCAATACAGGGCGATCGAGCGGATCGCGTCGTCATTGCCGGGGATCGGGAACGTGATGCCCTGCGGGTTCGAATTGCTGTCGATCACGCCGATCACCGGGATATTCAGCGTGTTGGCTTCCGCCACCGCGAGGTCTTCCTTGTTGGTGTCGATGATGAACAGCATGTCCGGCAGGCCGCCCATGTCCTTGATGCCGCCGAGAGAGCGTTCGAGCTTGTCGCGTTCGCGGGTCAGGTTCAGGAGCTCTTTCTTGGTCAGCGCCTCGGCGATTTCGGTCGAGCCGAGCATTTCGTCGAGCTCGTGCAGGCGCTTGATCGACTGCGTGATGGTCTTCCAGTTGGTCAGCATGCCGCCGAGCCAGCGATGGTTCACGTAATACTGGCCGCAGCGCCCGGCCGCTTCCGCAACGATTTCCGCCGCCTGGCGCTTGGTGCCGACGAACAGCACGCGTCCGCCGCGCGACGTGACCTCGCGCACCGCCGCCAGCGCCGCATGGAGCATCGGCACGGTCTGCTGCAGGTCGAGAATATGAACTTTATTCCGAACGCCGAAGATGTACGGTTCCATCTTGGGGTTCCAGCGGCGGGTATTGTGTCCAAAGTGAACGCCGGCTTCCAAGAGCTGACGCATGGAGAATTCTGGCATAGCCATTTTCGGTTTCCTTTTCCGGTTAGACCTCCGCGGGGATTGGTCAGGTATTTCAAGGGTTTGAAACGTTCCAGGGGAACATCCCGAACCCGGTCGGCCTGACACCGGATCGAACGATCAGCCTATGACGCCGCCGCCCGTAGCCCCGCGTGTGGATTTACGCAGCGGTTGATAGGCCTAACGGGATGATTTCGCAAGCAGTTTTGTTGCAAAACGTCCCCCTGCCCGCCGTCCGCCGGCAAAGTCGCAATTCAACCCCATGCACCCGAAGGGAGGGAATGGCGGCGCCGGGGGACTCGCGCCTGTGAGCGCCCTGTCTCCGCCCGCGACGCGCGGCGTCAGGTCTTCATCGGAAACACCTCCCTCGCGGCTGAGGCGGCTTGAAACTCAGAAAGGATATCACGAAAAGAACAAATGACGAACTTACAAGCAAAAATATCCATCGACCCTCAGATTGTCATCCCGGCCTCGTGCCGGGATCCAGCCTTGCCGCCACGAGACTAGACCCCGGCACAAGGCCGGGGCGACACCGGGAAATATGGACAAGATGCCCTAAGGATCCAGCACCGCGGCCACGCCCGGCAGGTGGGCCACCGCGGCGCGGAAATTGCCGGTGAGGGCGATCTTGCGGGGCAGTTTGATCTCCACTTCCTGGTGATCGCCGACATCGAGGATCAGGGCGACCTTGCAGCGGCCTTCCTCCCCGGTTTCCAGGGCCTCTTTAATGCCGTTAATGGCCATGGCATCGGCGATGACGATCTTGAGCTCGGTGGAGGCACTTGCCAGCACTTCGTCGAGCGGGCGGATCATGGTGGCTGACATGCGCGCGGCGTCGCCGTCATCGGCGCGGATATCGACGGTGACGATCACCCGCTGGCCGCCTTCGAGCAGTTCGCGGGATTGCGCCAGCACTTCGGAAAACACGACGATTTCGAACACGCCGGAGCCGTCGGAGAGCTGCACGAAGGCGAAGCGGTTGCCCCTGGCGGACGTGCGTTCCTGTTTGGCGATCACCACGCCGGCGACATTCGGCGAGGTGCCGGCCATGCGCGCGCTGATATCGGCGGCGGGCGTGATACGCAGTTTGCGCAGCTGCCCGGCATAGGCATCGAGCGGATGGGCCGACAGGTAGGACCCCACGGCCTCGAATTCATGGGTGAGGCGTTCCATCACCGGCCAGTCGAGCGTATCGGGCAGGCGCAGGCGCGCATTGTCGTCTTCGGCGACGGCCCCGCCGAACAGGCTGTCCTGTCCGCTGTTGCGTTCCTGCGCGGCGGCGTTGGCGAGGCGCATCACCCCCTCCGCCCCCTCGTACAGGCGTTTGCGGTTGGAATCGATGCTGTCGAAGGCCCCTGCCCTGACCAGGTTTTCGAACTGGCGCTTGTTCGCCCCCGAGGCGCCCAGCCGGGTCGCGAAATCGGCGAGATTGGCAAAGGTGCCGTTGGAATCCCGCTCGGCCACGACATCGGCCATGGCCTGCCGTCCGACATTCTTGATCGCGGCGAGCGCGTAGCGCACGGCATAGACCGGGGCGCCGCCGGCCGACTCCGCGGGGATCGTCTCCACCGTGAAGGTGACGCCGGACTTGTTGATATCCGGCGACAGCAGCGGGATATCGAGACGGTCCAGCTCCTGGCGGAACACGTTCAGCTTGTCGGTATTGCCGAGATCGAGGGTCATCGAGGCGGCGAGGAATTCGACCGGGTAGTTGGCCTTCAGATAGGCCGTCTGGTAGGCGACCAGCGCATAGGCCGCCGCGTGGCTCTTGTTGAAGCCGTAGCCCGCGAACTTGTCGACCTGATCGAAGATGCGTCCGGCCTGATCGCGGTCGACGCCGCGCTCGGACGCCCCGTTGACGAAATCCTCGCGCTGGGCGGCCATTTCGGCGGCGATCTTCTTGCCCATGGCCCGGCGCAGCAGATCGGCGCCGCCGAGCGAATAACCGGACAGGACCTGGGCGATCTGCATCACCTGCTCCTGATAGATCATCACGCCGTAGGTTTCCTCCAGGATCGGCTGGAGCTCCGGATGCAGGTAATCCGGTTCCTCCAGGCCGTGCTTGCAGGCGATATAGCGCGGGATATTGTCCATCGGGCCCGGCCGGTAGAGCGCAACCAACGCGATGATGTCTTCGAAGGTATCGGGCTTCAGCTGGCGCAGCACGTCGCGCATGCCGGAACTTTCCAGCTGGAACACGCCGACCGTCTCGCCGCGGGACAGCATTTCGAAGGTTTTCCGGTCGCTGAGCGGCAGGTTCAGCAGGTCCGGCGCTTCCTCGCGCTGCTCGATCAGCTCGATCGCCCGTTGCAGCACGGTCAGCGTCTTCAGGCCGAGGAAGTCGAACTTCACCAGCCCGGCGGCCTCGGCATATTTCATCGAGAACTGCGTCGCCGGCATGTCGGACCGCGGGTCCTTGTACAGCGGGACCAGTTCGGCCAGGCGCCGGTCGCCGATGATCACGCCCGCCGCATGGGTGGATGCGTGGCGGTACAGCCCTTCGAGCTTCAGCGCGTTATCGATCAGCTGGGCGACGGTCTCGTCGCTGTCGCGCATGTGGCGGAGTTCGGCCTCGCCGTCGATGGCTTCCTGCAGCGTCGGCGGATGGGCCGGGTTGAACGGCACCAGCTTGGTGATCTTGTCCACCTGGCCATACGGCATGCCGAGCACGCGCCCGACATCGCGCAGCACCGCGCGGGCCTGCAGCTTTCCGAACGTGATGATCTGGGCAACCTTGTCGTCGCCGTATTTTTCCTGGACGTAGTGGATCACCTCGTCGCGGCGGTCCTGGCAGAAATCGATATCGAAGTCGGGCATGGACACGCGTTCCGGGTTCAGGAAGCGTTCGAACAGCAGCCCGAATTTCAGCGGATCCAGATCGGTGATGGTCAGCGCCCAGGCGACGACCGAGCCCGCGCCCGACCCGCGGCCCGGGCCCACGGGAATGCCCTTGTCCTTCGACCACTGGATGAAATCGGCAACGATCAGGAAGTAGCCCGGAAAGCCCATTTCAATGATGACGTTGAGCTCGAATTCAAGCCGCTCGCGATAGGGTTTGGCGACTTCCTCCCGCGTGGCCGCGTCCATGTCGTCGGTGTAAACCTGGCCTTCCAGCCGCGCCTCCAGCCCGTCCTGCGCCATCAGCTTCAGCGCTTCTTCCTCGTTCGACGCGCCTTCGATCTCGAAAGGCGGCAGGATCGGCGCATGTTCGGTCGGCATGAAGGCGCAGCGCCGGGCGATGACGACCGTGTTGTCCACGGCTTCGGGCAGGTCGGCGAACAGGTCGCGCATTTCTTCCGCGGTGCGGAAATAGTGCTTTTCTGTCAGGCGGCGGCGTTCGGATTCGGACACGTAGCGGCCATCGGCGATACACAGCAGCGCGTCATGCGCCTCGTACATGTCCTCCGTCGCGAAATAGGCGTCGTTGGTCGCGACCAGCGGGATATCGCGCTCATAGGCGAGTTTCAGCAGGCCGGGCTCGATCCGGCGTTCGAACTCCAGCCCGTGGCGCTGAAGCTCGATATAGAAGCGTCCGGCGAAGATATCCTTCAGCCGGTCGCAAAGGGCTTCGGCCGCGGCGATCTGCCCGTCGCCGATCAGGCGGCCGAGCGGTCCGTCCGGCCCGCCCGACAGGCAGATCAGGCCTTCCGAGCGTTCCCGCAGTTTTTCCAGCGTCGTATGGGTATCGCCGTGTTCGGTCGTCAGGAAGGCATCGGACGAGATTTCCAGCAGGTTCAGGTAACCCGCCCGGTTCTGCGCCAGCAGCACCAGCCGGTCGTGCCGCCGGGCCGTCGCACTATGGGCGGACTGGCGCGCCGCCTCGCCTTCGCGGGCGACATCGAACTGGCTGCCGATAATGGGCTGGATGCCGGCCTTCGACGCCGCCAGCGAGAATTCGAGCGCCCCGAACAGGTTATTGGTGTCGGTCACGGCGACGGCGGGCATTTTCAGCTCGGTCGCAAGCTGGATCAGCTTCGGCAGCTTGATCGCGCCCTCGGACAGCGAATACGCGGTATGAACGCGGAGATGGATAAAGCCAGGATCGGTCATGCGTACAGTCTAGACCGAATCGCCCGCGAGCATAGCCTCAGCCGGCTTCCAGAAGCCCGTTTTTCAGGGTCAGTTTCCGGTCCATGCGGGCCGCGAGGTCCGGATTGTGCGTCGCCACCAGGGCTGCCACCCCGGTTTCGCGGGTCAGGCGCATCAACAGCTCAAAAACGCGCTCCGCCGTCTCCTGATCGAGATTGCCGGTGGGCTCGTCCGCGATCAGCACTTTCGGGCTGTTGGCGAGCGCGCGGGCAATCGCCACGCGCTGCTGTTCGCCGCCGGACAGCTTGGCCGGACGGTGCCCTTCGCGCTCCGACAGGCCGACCATGCCGAGCAGTTCCGAGGCCCGTTTGCGCGCCGCCGGTTTCGCGACGCCCGCGATCATCTGCGGGACCACGACGTTTTCAAGCGCCGAGAATTCCGGCAGCAGGTGATGGAACTGGTAGATGAAGCCGATGGCCGTGCGCCGGAGCGCCGTGCGCCGGTCGTCCGACAGCGCCGAGCAGGCTTCGCCGTCGACGATCACCTCGCCGCCGTCCGGGCGTTCCAGCAGCCCCGCGATATGCAGCAGCGTCGACTTGCCCGCCCCGGACGGGCCGACCAGCGCCACGGTTTCGCCGGGCGCGATGGCAACCGCCGCGCCGCGCAATACCTGCAGGTCGTTCCCCGCCTGGTGAAACGTGCGCCGGATATCGTTCAGGACGAGGGCGTCACTCATACCGCAGCGCTTCCACGGGATCGAGGCGCGCCGCGCGCCAGGCCGGATACAGCGTCGCCAGGAAGGACAGGCCGAGCGACATGCCGACCACGCTGACCACGTCCGAGGTTTGGACGACGGAGGGCAGCTGCGACAGGAAATAGATTTCGGCGGCGAACAGTTCCGCGCCGGTCAGGCCCTGTATCCACTGGCGGATGGTCTCGATATTGCCGGCAAAGGCGACACCGAGCGCGAAACCCGCCGCCGTGCCGATGATACCCACCGATGCCCCTGCGAGCAGGAAGATGCGCATGACCATGCCGCGCGTCGCCCCCATGGTGCGCAGGATCGCGATATCGCGGCCCTTGTCCTTCACCATCATGATCATGCCGGAAATGATGTTGAAGGCGGCCACCAGGATGATCAGCGTCAGGATCAGGAACATCACGTTGCGTTCGACCTTGATCGCGTTGAAGAAGCTCGCATTGGCCTGCTGCCAGTCCACCAGACGCAGCGGCAAGCCCGCAGCGCGCAGGATTTCGACACGGATGGAATCCACGCGGTCGGGGTTGTCGAGAAACACCTCGATATTGGTCACCGCGTCCTTCGACTGGAAATAGATCTGCGCGGCTTCGAGCGGCATGAACACGAAGCCGGAATCGTATTCGAACATGCCGACCTCGAACAGGGCGGCGATCCGGTACGTCTTGGAGCGCGGCACGCTGCCGAACGCGGTCGCATTGGATTGCGGCGAGACGAGGCGGACGGTATCGCCCGGCCCGACGCCGAATTTCCGCGCCATGCGCGTGCCGATGATGACGCTCGATTTGCCCGTGAAGTTGTCGAGCGTGCCGGCGCGGATGTTGTCGGCGATGATTTTCCGGGCGCGGATATCGGATTCCCGCACGCCGCGCACGATCGCGCCCGCCGCGACCTTGTTGCCGCTGACCAGTACCTGCCCCTCGACCGTCGGGATCACACGGGTGACGCCGTCGAGCTTTTTGATTTCCGTCGCGATGCGGTCGAAATCGGACAAAGGCTGGTTGGTCAGGCTGTAGACGCCCATGTGGCCGTTCAGGCCGAGGATACGGTCCAGCAGTTCGGCGCGAAAGCCGTTCATCACCGACATCACGATGATCAGCGTCGCGACGCCGAGCGCGATGCCCGCCAGCGAGAACCCGGCGATGACCGACACAAACCCCTCTTCGCGCCGTGCCCGCAGGTAGCGGAGTGCAACCATGCGCTCAAAAGCGTTGAAGATCATGCGGTCAGCCGTGCCAGCGCGGATTCGGCCGAGATTTCCTCGCGCGCGCCGCTTGCCCGGTTCTTGAATTCGACGACGCCGTTCTGCACCCCGCGCGGCCCAACGACGATCTGCCACGGAATGCCGATGAGATCCATATCGGCGAACTTCGCGCCGGCGCGGACGTCACGGTCGTCATAAAGCGGATCGCAGCCCGCCGCCTGCAGCTTCGCGTATAGATCGGCGGAGACATCATCGCAGGCGTCGTCGCCGGATTTCAGGTTGATGATCCCGGCGCCGAACGGCGCGACCGCTTCCGGCCAGACAATGCCGTTCTCGTCATGAAACGCCTCGATCAGCCCGCCGACCAGGCGGGAGACGCCGATGCCGTAGGAGCCCATTTCCGGAAACACCTGCTCGCCGTCCGGCCCGACGACGGCCGCGTTCATCGCCTTCGAATACTTGGTGCCGAAATAGAAAATATGGCCGACCTCGATGCCGCGTGCGTTCATCAGGTTGTCGCCGAGCTTCGCGGCCTCGGCGGGATCGTGCTTTTCGTCGGTCGCCGCGTACATCCCCGTCCACCGATCGACGATCGGCTGCAGGTCGGAATCGTAATCGATGGTCTCGCCGAGCACGTCGAGATCCAGCAGGTCCCTGTGGCAGAAAACCTCGCTCTCGCCGGTCTCGGCAAGGATGATGAATTCATGGCTGAGATCGCCGCCGATCGGGCCCGTATCCGCCGCCATGGGGATCGCCTTCAGCCCCATCCGCGAGAACGTGCGCAGGTAGGCGACGAACATCCTGTTATAGGCGGCGCGTGCGCCCTCATAGGTCAGGTCGAAGGAATAGGCATCCTTCATCAGGAATTCGCGGCCGCGCATGATCCCGAAACGGGGACGTACCTCGTCGCGGAACTTCCACTGGATATGATAGAGATTCTTCGGCAGGTCCTTGTAGCTGCGGATATGGGCGCGGACGATCTCGGTGATCATTTCCTCGTTGGTCGGCCCGTACAGCATGTCGCGGTCGTGGCGGTCGCGAATCCGCAGCATTTCCGCGCCGTAATCGTCGTAGCGCCCGCTTTCCTGCCAGATTTCCGCCGGCTGGATGGTCGGCATCAGCAGTTCCTGGCAACCCGCCGCGTCCTGTTCCTCACGCACGATCGCCTCGACCTTGCGCAATACTTTCAGGCCCAGCGGCAGCCAGGAATAAATCCCGGCGCTGGACTGGCGGATCATGCCCGCACGCAGCATCAGACGATGCGAGACGATCTGGGCTTCGGACGGGTCTTCTTTAAGGGTCGGCAGAAAAAAACGCGACATGCGCATGGGGTTTGCGAGCCTCCTTGGGGTGCGACGCGAACATAGGGAATGCCGCACTCACCCGCAATGCCCCGTCGCACTGGAAGTACTGCGGGTTCAGCGCCTGGAAATCACCCTCTAAGCGTCAGGCTTCGCCCCAGATTTCCCTCGCCGTCTTCACCACCAGATCCAGCTTCCGGCGCTGGTCGTCCACGGTGATCTTGTTGCCGTGTTCGGTTGACGAGAATCCGCATTGCGGGGCGAGGCCGAGCTGGTCCATGGCGGCGTATTTCGACGCCTCGTCGAACTTGCGTTTCAGGTCGTCGACGGATTCGAGCCCCGGCGTTTTCGTGGTCACGAAACCGGCCATCACGCGCTGCTTGCCCTTCGGCAGCAGGCGCAGCGGTTCCAGCCCGCCAGCGCGCTCGCTGTCGTATTCCATGAAGAAGATATCCACGCCCGTGCTGAAGATCGCTTCGGCCGCCGGGTCGTAGCCGCCGGACGCCGCGTAGGTGGACTGGAAATTGCCGCGGCACATATGCATGCCGATGACCATGTCGTCCGGGCGGTCCTTGATCGCCTCGTTCATCATCCAGGCATACTTGTTGAGCAGCATGTCGGGATCTTGCCCCGCCGCCGCCTTCTCTTCACGCTGTTTCGGATCGCACAGATAGGCGAAATAGATATCGTCCATCTGCAGGTAGCGGCAGCCCGCGTCGTAGAATTTTGCGACGGCTTTCTTGTAGGTCGCCGCAAGGTCGGCGAACAGGACATCCATGTCCTTGTATTCTTCCGGCAGGATATCCTCCGGCGCGGTGCGGAAGTGACAGCAGCTCGGCCCCGGGATGGAAATCTTCGGCGTGACCTTTGCGTTCGCCGCGACATACCGGAAATGGTCGAGCATCGGGTGGTCATCTGGAAAGCCGAGCTTGCCCTTGATGGTCGGATAAAGCGGCGGCAGCCGGACACCCTCGAACTGGACGCCCTCGCCCCGCGTTTCCATCTCGAACCCGTCGAGCATGCCCATGAAATCGTAGTGCCAGAAATAGCGCCGCAATTCGCCGTCGGTCACGACCGGAAGCCCGGCGTCTTCCTGCATTCTGATGACGTCGCCAATTGCCGCATCCTCGATCGCGCGCAACTCGTCGGCGCTGATCGTCGGCGTATCGGTGTAGAATTTCTTCCGCGCTTCCGCGACGCTCGCCGGCCGCAGAAGGCTGCCGACATGGTCTGCGCGAAACGGCGGTTTATGGGGGGTGCTCATGGGAATTTCCTCATTCAGTTTCCGGCCCCGCTTCTGGCGGCGGTTCGTCGCGCAAATCCTCGACTATCGGGGTCGGGGCGGCAACCAAAAATTCAATGGGACAGCAATTTTGACGTGGCCCGATCAATCGGGCCGAACAGCTATTTCTGCAGCAGTTTCCGGCAGGCCGCAGCTATGGCGTTCTGGGAACCGCTGGCCAGTTCCTGGCCGTTATAGGTGACCTTCCCGTCCCTGAACTGGACGCTCCCGGCATTCAGCTCGCCCATATACTGCCCCTTGTTGGCAGGCAGGCCGAAGCGCTCCTGGAGATCGATGACGACCGGCATCGAAAAAGAGTCCGGCAGCTTCAGCCCGGCACCGCTGCCCGGAAGATCCGCAGGCGCGACCCGCCTGCCATCCGCCGTGACGCCCGGCGTATAGGCAACCGATGCATCCGGCGTATGCGCAACGAGTTTCCGGCAATCGGCCTGGGTGACCGTAATCGTTGCGGTCTGTGCGGCCGCAGGCAAGGCCGGCAGGCACATCAGGGCAAGAAAGAGTAATCTCTGCATACGCAGAGTTTTGCGAAGTCGGGTTAACGAAGCGTAAGGAAACCGGAAGACGACCGGATTTCCGGCGGCGCGATCACGACGCCGTATAGACGAGGGAACCGGACGCATAGGTCGCGCGCACGGCCCGGTCGTCCGCGAGGATCATCTGGGCGAACAGCATATCGCGCAACGACTCGGCCCGCTCCATGCGGTGGCGGATCACCGGCGTCGAAGTGACATCGAGGACGACGATATCGGCCTCGTATCCCGCCTCCAGCCTGCCGATCCGGTCGCCGAGCGACAGGGTCTCCGCCCCGCCCGACGTCGACAGCCAGAACGCTTCTTCGGGCGTCAGGGAATAGCCGCCGAACTGCGCGATCTCATAGGCCGCCTTCATCGTCGCAAAAGGCGACAGCGACGTGCCGCCGCCGACATCGCTGCCCAGCATCACATCGACGCCGGCCGCCCGCGTTTCCCGCATCCGGAACAGGCCGCTGCCGATAAACAGGTTCGAGGTCGGGCAGTGTACGAACTTCGTCGCCGTCTCCGCCGCAAGGGCGAGGTCCGCCTCGTCCATGTGAATAGCGTGGCCGTACAGGGCGCGCGGGCCCAGCATGCCGAAGCCGTTATAAACATCCAGATAGGACCGCGCGTCCGGATACAGGTCGGCAACCCATTCCACTTCACCGATGTTCTCCGATACATGGGACTGCAGATAGACGTCCGGAAATGCCGTCATCAGGGCGCCGCAGGCTTCAAGCTGCGCGGGCGTGCTGGTCGGCGCAAACCGCGGCGTGACGGCATACAGGTTTCTGCCCTGCCCGTGCCATCTCCCGATCAGCGACCTGGTTTCGTCATATCCCGACTGCGCGGTATCGCGCACGCTGTCCGGCGCATTACGGTCCATCAGGATCTTGCCCGCAATCATCCGCAGGTTCCGGGCACTTGATTCCGCGAAAAACGCGTCCACGGATTCCGGATGCACCGTGCAGTAAACAGCCGCCGTCGTCGTGCCGTTCGCAAGCAGCAGATCGAGAAACAGTTTCGCCGTCCTGCCGGCATATTCCGGATCCGAGAACCGGGCTTCTTCCGGGAAGGTGTATTTTTCCAGCCAGTCCAGAAGCTGGGCGCCGAACGACGCGATCACGCCGATCTGCGGATAGTGCACATGACCGTCGACGAACCCCGGCAGGATCAGGCCATCGCCATAGTCATGATGAACCGCATCTATACTGAGTTCGCCGGGTTCATCGCCCCGTTGTCCCGACCAGACAATGAGGCCGTCCGCCACCAGTACAGCGCCGTTCTCGGTATAGCGGACAGCATCCGCATCCAGGGCCGGATCGCCGTCGAACGACAGTGTCCGGCCGGTCAGCAGGATCGGTTTACGGGTCACGTCGATCGGTTTTTCCCCCGCTCGGTCAAAAGGCGCAAAAAGGGCGGCACCGGACAGACCCGCGCCGCCCCCTGCATCGTTCAGATTACTTCGGAATCGTGCCGTCGATTCCCTGGACGTAGAAGTTCATACCGGCCATCAGGCCGTCATCGGCGTTCGTGCCTGCCTTGACGCGGACCTTGCCTTCCTGATCCTTGATCTCGCCCGCGAAGGGGTGGATCGTGCCATTGACGATGCCGGCGCGCGTTTCGTTTGCCAGCTTCACGACATCTGCCGGGATCGCTTTGTTATAGTCGGCAAGCTGAACCATGCCCGGCTTGAAACCGTCCCACGTATCCGTGGACTTCCAGGTGCCGTCGAGCACCGCTTTCGCGCGCGCGATATAGTAAGGGCTCCAATTGTCGATGATCGACGTCAGGTGCGCCTTCGGCCCGAACTGGGTCATGTCGGAAGCCTGCCCAACCGCCCAGACGCCGCGCTGCTCTGCGACCTGAACCGGTGCGGGAGAATCCGTGTGCTGCATGATGATGTCGGCACCCTGATCGATCAGCGTCTTCGCCGCATCGGCTTCCTTGCCGGGATCGAACCAGGTGGACACCCAGACGATCTTGATCTTGATATCGGGGTTCACCGATTTCGCGGCAAGATAGGTCGCGTTAATGCCGCGAATGACTTCGGGGATCGGGAAGGATCCGATGTAGCCCAGTATGTTGGACTTCGTCATGTTGCCGACGATCTTGCCGACCACATAACGGCCTTCATAGAAACGGGCCGAATAGGTCGACAGGTTCGGCGCGCGTTTGAACCCGGTGGCGTGTTCGAACTTCACATTGGGGAAGCGCTTCGCCGCCCGGAGCGTCGGGTTCATGTAGCCGAACGATGTCGTGAAAATCAGCCCGTGACCGGACGTTGCGAGCTTCGAGATCACCCGGAGCGCGTCCGCGCCTTCCGGCACTTTCTCGACATAGGTGGTCGTCACCTTGTCGCCAAGCGCCTTTTCGATCGCAAGACGGCCCTGATTGTGTTCATAGGACCAGCCATGGTCGCCGATCGGTCCGACATAGACGAAACCGATTTTCAGTTGCGCCTGCGCTGCGGACGAAACGCCGGCCGCAAGCACGACCGCCGAGGCGGCCGCGGTAAGTTTTGATTTTAGTTGCATTACTGCCTCCTTCGTTAAAAACGGGAAATATCCCCTGAACTGCCGTCGTTCCTGATTATTTAAGCCGTGTTATCCCATATTTTCTTCAGCCTGACGCGTGGAAGTTTTTCCCGAGGCAGGCCGGTGCGTCGAGCCGCGCCCGCGCGCTGTCCCGTGAAATGATCACCAGCACCAGGATGGTCGCAAGATAGGGCAGCATGGAGAGGAACTGGGCCGATACTTCAACCCCCATGCCCTGCGCGTAGAGCTGGATAATCGTAATACCCCCGAACAGATACGCCCCGAAAAAGGCGCGCCAGGGCTTCCACGACGCGAACACAACCAGCGCCAGGGCGATCCAGCCGCGCCCGGCCGTCATGTTCTCGACCCAGAGCGGCGTATAGGCGACCGACAGATACGCCCCGCCGATCCCCGCCATGGCCCCGCCGAACAGGATCGCTCCCATCCGGATCAGTGTTACCGAATAGCCAATGGAATGGGCGGCATCGTGATTTTCGCCAACGGCGCGGATCAGCAGGCCGGTGCGCGTGCGGGTCAGTACCCATGCGACAACGGCAACACTGACGACCGACAGATAGACAAGCGCGTCGTGTCCGAACAGTACCGGCCCGAGCACCGGGATATCCGACAGGCCCGGGATATCCAGCTTGGCGAGACCGCCGAAGGTTTTGCCCACATAGGAATGCCCGATCAGGGCGCTGAGCCCGAGACCGAAAATGGTGAGCGCAAGACCCGTCGCAACCTGGTTGGATTGCAGATAGACGGTCAGCACGCCGAAAATGAACGCGATCAGCACGCCGGCGCCGGCGCCGGCCGCGACCGCCAGAACCTCGCTCCCGGTCGATACTGCTGTGGCAAAGGCCGCGATGGCGCCGATGATCATCATGCCTTCGACGCCGAGGTTCAGAACCCCCGCCTTTTCGACCACAACCTCGCCGACCGCCGCGAATACCAGCGGCGTCGCTGCGGTGACGATTGTGAGCAGGGCCGGAATCAGCCAGTCGACACTCATTCCGCAGCCTCCACATTGATTTTCGGCGCGCCGAAACGCACGCGATATTTGATAAGAACGTCGGAGGCGAGCAGGAAGAACAGCAGCATGCCCTGGAACACGCCGGTAACGGCATTCGGCAGGTTCATCGTGATCTGCGCCGAATCTCCGCCGAGATAGGTCAACGCCATCAAAAGCCCGGCGAACAGAACACCGACGGGGTGCAACCGCCCGAGAAACGCGACGATAATGGCGGTAAACCCGTATCCGGGCGATATGGACGGCACGATCTGCCCGATCGGGCCGGACAGTTCGATCACGCCCGCCAGACCGGCACAGCCGCCCGAAATCAGCAGGGTCAGCCAGATCAGCCGCTTTTCCTTGAATCCTGCAAAGCTCGCCGCCATCGGCGCCATGCCGATGACCTTGATCTGAAAACCGATAACGTGGCGTGAAATCAGGATCCAGCCGAGCACCACCATAAACAGCGCGATCAGCGCGCCAATATTCAGACGCGTCCCTTCGATCACCACCGGCAGGAGGGCGGAGTCATGGAACAGCCGGGATTCAGGAAAATTCATGCCCTGAGGGTCTTTCCAGGGGCCATGTACCAGATAGCTCAACACCAGCAGACCGACATAGGTCAGCATCAGACTGGTGAGAATTTCATTCGTGTTGTAGCGCGTCTTGAGAAAGGCCGGAATCCCGGCCCATACCATGCCGCCAAGAACGCCGCAGGCGAGCATCGCCGGCATCAGGAAAACGCTCTGCTGATCGAAAAATGCCAGCGCAAGCCCGCCTCCGGCCAGTGCGCCGATAACAAGCTGCCCTTCAGCCCCGATATTCCAGACATTCGCCTGAAACCCGAGCGACAGCCCCACGCCGATCAGGACCAGCGGCGTCGCCTTGACCAGCAGTTCCGACAGTCCGTCGAGGCTGGACACCGGTTCGATAAAGAAGGTCTCTATCGCCCGGACGGGATCCACGCCCAGAAGCGCGAACATCACCATCGCCGTCAGCACCGTGAACACGACCGCGATCAATGGCGACACATAGACCATCGACCTGGAGGCTTCCGGCCTCTGCTCCAGCCTAGGCAACATGAGCAGGCTCCCCTTCCAGACCGATACCCGCCATTAAAAGGCCGATTTCCTCGACCGTCACGGTTTCGGCAAGGCGCGCTTCGGAAATACGTCCTTCGCAGATCACCGCAATCCGGTCGGAAATCTCGAACAATTCTTCAAGGTCCTGCGATACGGCCAGAACCGCCGCACCCTCTGCCGCGAGATCGATCAACGCCTGGCGGATCGCCGCCGCGGAGCCTGCATCGACGCCCCAGGTCGGCTGCAGCACGACGATGACGCCGGGGTCCTGGAGGATTTCGCGTCCGACGATGAATTTCTGCAGATTGCCGCCCGAGAGGCTTGTCGCGAAATGGGTGACGCCGGGGGTCTTGACCCGGAACTCCTTCACAACTTTTTCCGCAAAGGCAGTGGATGCGGCAACCTGTATGAACCCGTTCTTCTTGAGATGCATGCGCGTCGCGGCAGACAGGAACGCGTTCTCCCACAACGACATATCCGGCACCGCCCCGTGACCGAGGCGTTCTTCCGGCACCAGGCCGACGCCCGCGGCGCGGCGCTCCGTCGGGTCCATCCAGCCTGCCGCGATTCCGTCCACCAGAACCGCTGTCGGGCTTTCGCACGCCACTTCACCCGTCAGAACTTCCATCAACTCGCGCTGGCCGTTTCCGGCAATTCCGGCAACGCCGAGCACTTCCCCTGCCCGCACCGTCAGATTGATGTCCTTCAGGTCCGTGCCGTGCTGATGCGTCGATTCAACGCTCAGACCGCGCAATTCAAGCCGCACCGCACCGTCAACCTGCCGGTCGATGCGTTCGGGGCTGACCAGGTCCGCGCCCATCATCATCTCCGCCATGGAGCGCGCGGTTTCGTCCGCCGGCGTGCATTCGGCGACCACCTCTCCCATGCGCATGATGGTCGCGGTATGGCAGAGCGCTCTTATTTCCTCGAGCTTGTGCGAGATATAGAGGATGGACACACCCTCCCCGGACAACCGGCGGAGCGTCTTGAACAGGTCCTCGACCTCCTGCGGCGTCAAAACCGATGTCGGCTCATCCATGATCAACAGACACGGATCCTGCAGCAGACATCGCACGACTTCGATACGCTGGCGTTCGCCGACCGACAGCGTGTGCACGTAGCGACCCGGGTCCAGCGGCAGGCCATATTGCAGGGAGACTTCGCGGATGCGTCCCGACAGGTCGCCCTTGGTCAGTTCGGGCGAAATGCCAAGCGCAATATTTTCTTCCACTGTCATCGCATCGAACAGGGAGAAATGCTGAAAGACCATGCCGACGCCAAGCTTCCGGGCGGCGTTCGGGCTTGCGATATGGACTTCCTGCCCTTCCCACAAAACCCGTCCGGCATCGGCCTTCTGGACGCCGTAGATGAATTTCACCAGGGTCGATTTGCCCGCACCGTTTTCGCCGAGCAGCGCGTGAATTTCCCCCGGCATGATCTTGAGGCTGACATTGTTATTCGCAATGACGCCGGGATAGGCCTTGGTGATGCCGACGAGTTCAAGACGCGGCGTTTCGGTCATGGGGCCGCGCTCCGTTGCCTGAGATCTTCAATCGCCATCAGGATCGCTTCCGGCGTTGCCGGTGCATCCAGTTTCGGCATCAGGCGCGGATCGCCGGTGCTGCTTACCGCTGCGCGCAACGCAAGCCAGACGCTGAGCGCCAGCATCACCGGCGGTTCGCCCACGGCCTTGGACCGGTAGATCGTCGGTACCGGGTTTGGCATGTCTTCCAGAATATGCACCTTGAAATGGGGCGGCACATCGCGGCTGCCGGGAATCTTGTAGGTCGACGGGCCGTGGGTCATCAGGCGGCCTTTTGCATCCCAGACCAGTTCCTCGGATGTGACCCAGCCCATGCCCTGAACGAATGCGCCTTCGATCTGGCCGAGGTCGATGGACGGGTTCAGCGAGGCTCCGACATCCTGCAGGATGTCGGTTGCAAGCACCCGGAACTCGCCGGTCAAGGTATCGATCACCACCTCCGAGACGGCGGCGCCGAAGGTGAAGTAATAGAACGGGTTCCCGGTCATGGTCGCCGCATCCCAGCTGATGTCGGGCGTTTTGTAGAATCCCGTGGCGGACAGGGACACGCGCTGCGCCCAGGTCTGCTGGGCGGCCTCGGCGAAGGACAGGCTTTCATTCCCGGCATAGACGCGGTTCTGGCGAAATTCGATATCTTCGGCAGGCACGTCGAAATGTTCGGCGACGACGCCGGCGATCCTCTGGCGGATTTCATCCGCGGCATAATACGCCGCCATGCCGTTCAGGTCCGACCCCGCGGAGGCCGCCGTCGGCGTCGTGTTCGGGACCTTGTCGGTGCGCGTCGCCGATATCTTCACGTGATCGATGTCGATCTGGAACACGGAAGAGACGACCTGCGCGACCTTTGTGAAAAGCCCCTGCCCCATCTCGGTCCCGCCATGGTTCAGATGAACGCTGCCGTCCGTATAAACATGGACAAGCGCGCCTGCCTGGTTCAACACCGGCGCGTTGAACGAAATACCGAACGTCACCGGCATCAGCGCGATGCCTTTTTTCAGCGTTCTGTGCGTTGCGTTGAATTCTTCGATCGCCTTTTTACGGGCATCGAGATTGCTTTCCCGCGCCAGCCGGTTGGCAATTTCGGGCATAAGGTTTTCGGTGACGACCTGGCCATAGGGCATGACGTTTCGGTCCGTCGTGCCCATCCAGTTGATCTCGCGGATTTCGTCCACGGTTTTGCCGAGCTCGCGGGCGATATGTTCGATTGCTGTCTCTATGACCAGCATGCCCTGCGGCCCGCCGAACCCGCGGAACGCGGTATTCGACACCGTGTTCGTCTTGCAGGGCCAGCCCCGGAAAAGAATATTCGGAATGTAATAGGCGTTATTGCCGTGGCACAGGGCCCGGGTGACGACACCGGCAGTCAGATCCGCGACATTGCCGGACCGGGTCGCCATGTCGATGATGGCACTGTCGATCTGTCCCGTTTCGTCGAAACCGAACCGGTATCTGAACAGGAAATCGTGACGCTTGCCGGTCGCGATCATGTCGTCGTCGCGGCGCAGGCGCAGCTTCACGGGTTTGCGGCATTTATCGGCCAGCAACGCGGCGATGCCCGCGACCATGGTCGACTGGCTCTCCTTGCCGCCGAAGCCGCCCCCCATCCGGCGAACTTCGACGGTGACATCGCTGTGAGCAATGTCGAGAAGGCGGCTGACGCTGTGCTGGACTTCGGTCGGGTGCTGGGTGGACGAATACACAAGCATATCCCGGTCTTCGCCCGGAACGGCAAGCGCTATATGACTTTCGAGATAGAAATGGTCCTGACCGCCGCAGCGGACTTCGCCGGAAACCGTGCGCGCCGATTTTTCGATGGTGCCTTCCGCGTCTCCCAAAACGATTTTCGGCGGCGCATAGGTGAAGAGGCCTTTCTCCCAGGCCTCCTCAATCGAGAGAACCGGCTCCAGTTCTTCGTATTCGACCCTGATCTTCTTCGCGGCGGCCAGCGCCTGATCGTAGGTATCGGCGGCAACCGCGGCGACGGGCATGCCCGCATAATCGGCGGTGCCTTCCGCCAGCAGCGGTTCGTCGGAGAACACCGGCGCGATATCGTTTTTTCCCGGAATGTCCCGTGCAGAGACGATCGCGGACACACCCGGCATGCCGGCGGCCTGCGAAATATCTATCGCCACGATACGGGCATAGGCATGGGGGCTGAGGACCAGCGCCGTTTCCTGGCAGTCCTGCTGCACCGGCATGTCGTCGATGTAAACCGCGCGGCCTGTAACGTGTTTCACCGCACTGTCATGGCGCATGCTCGTGTGAACTGCGCCGCGGATATCCCCACCGTCCATCAGACCCTCACCACGTCAAGTACATCTTCCGTGCCCGCCAGGTCGCGGTAAAGCCGCGTGCAGAGATTTGCGGCGACGAGCGCCCGGTATTCCGCGGTCGCCCGGTGATCGCTTAACGGGGCGAAATCCTCTGCGGCTTCAAGGCCGGCATTGCGCGCCGTCTCTTCGCTCCAGATCGCCCCGGTCAGGGCTGCCTCCATTGAGGCCGCGCGTTTGGGCGTCGCGGCCATCCCGCCATAGGCTATGCGTGCTTCCGCAACGCTACCGCCGTCCAACGTCAGACGATACGCGCCGATGACGGCCGAAATATCCTGATCGAAGCGTTTGGAGACCTTGTAGGTGCGGAATTCCTGCCCCGGGGTCAGCTTCGGAATGCGGATCGACCGGATAACCTCTCCGGGCCTAAGATCGGTTTTCCGGTAATCGAGAAAGAAATCCTCGATCGCGAGTTCGCGTTCGCCATCCGCCGAGACCAGGGTCAGCTTCGCATCCAGTGCGATCAGGCAGGGCGGCGTGTCGCCGATGGGCGATGCATTACCGATGTTGCCGCCGATCGTGCCGAGGTTCCTGATCTGGCGCGATCCGATGCGCCGGATCATCCCGGCGAATGACGGATACAGCCGCTCGATAAAGGGCAAGGCGTTCGTGTAGCTCACCGCCGCCCCCAGGATCAGGGCCTCATCCGTCTCTTCGATTGTCTGCAGTTCCGCCACATGGGCGGTGTGGATGACAACAGACGGGCGCGCACGGTCCTTGCTCACCGACAGGCCGAGATCCGTCCCACCGGACAACAGCATCGCATCGGGATATGCCGCGCGCAGACGGGTCAGCTCCGCCAGTGTCTCCGGTGCATGAAAAACCTGGCCGGCGGCGGCATGTTCCGCGGAGCGGGCCACGGGCGGCTTCGGCGTATATTCGACGATGCTGCCGCAGGCGGCACGCGCCGCCTCTATGATCGGGCGGTATCCGGTACACCGGCAGAGATTCCCGGCAAGCGCGTCGTGAATGACGTCGTCGGATACCTCCTCGCCGGCTTGCTCCAGCGCAAACAGCGCGCCGATGAATCCCGGCGTGCAGAATCCGCACTGGGTGCCGTCCCCCGTCGCCATCGCATCCTGCACCGGCACCAGATTGCCCTCGTTGACCGCTTCAAGCCCTTCGACCGTCAGGATCTCCAGCCCGTCCGCCTGCCCGACCTGCATCAGACAGGCATTCACCGCCTCAAACCGGCCGTCGACAATCCGCACCACCGTACAGGCGCCACAATCGCCCTCGGCGCAGCCTTCCTTTGTGCCGGTCATGTGCAGGTTGCCGCGCACGTAGTCGAGCATCGTCGTTGTCGGCGAGATGTCTCCCACCTCGTGCGGCGCGCCATTGAGCGTAAATCGGATCATGCCTATTCCCCCTCGGGCATACCGGCGCGGATCCAGGCACCGAGCGCCTTGCGCTCCGCGTCGGTCATCTTCGTCTTGTTACCGAGTGGCATCGCCTTTGACAGGACAGACTGCTTCAGGATCCGCGAGCTGTGTTTGCGCATGTCAGCAACGGTTTCAAGCATCACGCCGCCCGGCGCCTTCTCGATGTCGGGATCGCTCGGTTTCGCGGCATGACACGACACGCAGCGCGACTGCGCAATCGCCAGCACATCGACGGCCGACGGTACGTCCGCCTGTTTCGCATTCGGATCGGGCGCCGGCTTCCAGCTCAGAAACACGATCAGAACGGCCATGAGCGCGGCGCCCACAGGCCATTGCCAGCGCAGGGTGAGGATCGGCCTGCCCGTATGCATCAGATTGAAGAAATGCCGGATCGATGCGCCGACAAGGAGGATCAGCGTCACCACCAGCCAGCTGTGATCGTTATCGTACAGCATCGGGTAGTGCTGGCTGATCATCATCAGGATGACCGGGAGCGTCAGATAGTTGTTATGGGTCGAACGGTGCTTACCGATCTCGCCATAACGCGGATCGGGTTCCTCGCCCGCGAGAAGCGATTTCACGACCTTCTTCTGGTTCGGAATGATGACGAAAAACACGTTGCCGACCATGATGGATCCCACCATGGCCCCGACATGCACGAAGGCGGCGCGCCCGCTGAATATATGGGTCAGGAAATAGGCGGCAAAGGCAATCAGCGCGAAGACGGCCGCCGACAGCAGAAGAGAATGGGAACTGAACGGCGATCTGCACAGCAGATCGTAGATGATCCAGCCCGAGGCGAAGAACGCCATGCTGATCAGAATCGCTTCCCAGGATTGCAGATCGAGCACGTCCCTGTCGATCAGGTAGCTCTCCGCCCCCCAGTAATAGATGATCGCCAGCAGCGTGAAGCCGGAAAGCCAGGTTGCATAGGCTTCGTATTTGAACCAGTGCAGTTCCTTCGGCAGTTCCGCCGGCGCAACGACGTATTTACGCATCAGGTAGAAGCCGCCGCCATGCACGTTCCAGGCTTCGCCGCCGACCCCCTCCGGCAGGTTCGCGTGTTTGCGAAGGCTCAGATCGAGAAAAATGAAATAGAAGGACGTGCCGATCCAGGAAATACCCGCGATCACATGCAGCCACCTGAATATCAGGCTCAGCCAGTCGGCATAGGCGATTTCCAGCATGCCGGCCTAGCTTCCCCGGTAGGTCGAATAGCCGTAGGGCGAGATCAGCAACGGCACGTGATAATGCTCATCGGGCGAGGCGACGCCAAACCGGACCGGCACGACATCCAGAAAGGCCGGAGACGGCAGGTCCGCGTCGCGTGCGCGCAGATATTCTCCGACATGAAACAGGATCTCGTACACTCCGACCTGAACCCCCTCACCGTCGAGAAGCGGCTCGTCGCAGCGCCCGTCGGCATTCGTCGAGGCGCCTGAAAGCCGGATCCGTTGATTCCCTGAGAGCGCGAACAGCTCAACCGGCACGCCTGCGGCCGGACAGCCGCTGGCCGTATCAAGGATATGAGTGGTCAGGCGCCCCATGCTGCTTCACCCCGCAAATGAATTGTATCCGATCGGCCATTATTCGTTTTTTACCAATCGAACGTCAAAAACCTACCCGTCAGCGAAACCCGGCGCAACTGGTTAATCCCCTTCAATCACACGGTATTGGAAACCGCACAAAAGCGCCAGAAATTAGGCATTCCGCCCAGAAATTGGGCAGCATCAAAGGCGGAGAAACAGCCCTCATGACGGACCTTCATAGCCGTGTTGTCATCCAGATTGTATACAATTATAAAATCAGGATGGAACAGGATCGCCACCCGTGAAACCCGGTAAAAAACCCTCAGAAACCTGGATCTACGATCAGGTCTTCGGCGCCATCCTCGAACAACGGCTGCGGCCCGAGACCAAACTCACGGAAAACGAACTCTGCGATGTCTTCGGCGTCAGCCGGTCGATCATCCGCAAGGTCTTGCTGCGGCTCTCCCTGGACCGGGTTGTCGAGTTGCGCCCCAACCGGGGCGCCATTATCGCGGCGCCCGAGCCGAGGGAGGTGCGCGAGATATTTGACGCCCGAAGGCTGCTCGAGGACGGCATCGTCGCGGAAGCGGCGAAAAAATGCCGACGGGTCGATACCGACTCCCTGAAAAGCATATCGCGGCGCGAACATAAATGTATCGAGGCACAGGATGTCAGCGGTGCGATCCGCCTGTCGGGCGACCTGCACCTCAAACTGGCGGAGATTGCTGGGAACCGGCCGCTGCGGGAACTTCTGCGCCAGCTTGTCGCCCAGACGTCGCTCGCCATCGCGCGCTATGTGCCCGCAGGCCAGGGCATGTGCGATGATGACGATCACGATCGCCTGATCGCTGCAGTCGCGGCGCGAGATGTCGACCTCAGCCGCAGGATCATGCGAGAGCACCTGTCCGCCTGCGAAAGACAGCTGATGCTCGAAACCCCGGAAACGCGCAGCGACCTGCGGCAGGTCTTCGCCGATATCGTCGCGGCGCAATAGGGCCGAAGAAGAAAGCACGAAGGAAACAGATGAACGCCCCCTACCCCAGAGACATGACCGGCTATGGCGCAAACCCGCCCGGGGCCGACTGGCCCGGCGGCGCCCGGATCGCCGTCCAGTTCGTCATCAACTATGAAGAAGGCGGCGAAAACACGGTTCTACATGGCGACAACGCATCCGAGGCAGTCCTGTCGGAAATCATCGGCGCGGACGCCCGTGAAGGCGTTCGTCACATGAGCATGGAATCGATTTACGAATACGGCAGCCGCGCCGGCGTCTGGCGCCTGCTGCGCCTGTTCGACGGCTTCGATATTCCGGTCACGTTTTTCGCCGTCGCCATGGCAATGGAACGCAACCCCGCCGTGGTGGAAGCAGCCCTGAATGCGGGACACGAAATGTGCAGCCACGGATGGCGATGGATCGATTATCAGTACGTGCCGGAAGAAACCGAGCGCGAACACCTGGACAGGGCGATCGAAATTCACACACGGCTTAGCGGCGAGCGGCCGCTCGGCTGGTACACGGGCCGCACCAGCCCGAACACCCGCCGGCTCGTCGCCGAGGAAGGCGGCTTCCTGTATGACGCCGACGATTACAATGACGACCTCCCCTTCTGGACCGAAGCCGCCGGCCGTCCGCACCTTGTCGTCCCCTATACGCTGGATGCGAACGACATGCGCTTCGCCGCCGCCCAGGGATTCAATTCCGGCGATCAGTTCTTTGCCTATCTGAAGGACAGCTTCGATACGCTGTACGACGAGGGCGCCGATACACCGAAAATGATGTCGATCGGGCTTCACTGCCGGCTGGCGGGCCGTCCCGGCCGTTTCGCGGCCCTCAAACGGTTCGTTGAATACGCGCGCAGCCACGAGGACGTCTGGTTCTGCCGTCGCATCGATATCGCCCGTCATTGGCGCGAACGCCATCCCTTTGCCGGCGGAGAATCCGGGTGATGGAAGCTGCCAACGAAAACCGGCGCTACATGCCGAGCCACATGTCCCATGAGGCCTTTATGGAGGTCTTCGGCGGGGTGTACGAACATTCCCCCTGGATCGCCGAAGCCGTTTACGCCGAGGGCCTTACCGGATCGCAGGATACCATCGCGGGGCTGCACGATTCCTTTCGCATGCAGGTGGACGAGGCTGATGACGACCGCAAGCTCGCCCTGTTACGCGCCCATCCAGATCTTGCCGGCAAACTGGCAATCGCTGGCGACCTGACGGCCGATTCCACGAGCGAACAGGCAAGCGCCGAGCTCGATAAGTGCACACCCGAAGAATTTGCGGAGTTCGGATCGCTGAACGAGCGCTACAAAAAGACCTTCGGATTTCCGTATATCCTTGCGGTCCGCGGGCGGAACCGGCAGGAAATTCTCGACAACTTCCGAACCCGCGTGGAAAACCCCCGCAACATCGAATTCGCCGAGGCGCTCAAACAGGTCCACCGGATCGCCTTGCTGCGCATCGAAGCGCTTTTTCAGGAAAAATGAAACATGACCGATACAGCCAATGCAATCCGCGCCACCGAAGAAAAACCGGCCTTTGCCGCCGGTTCTGTCAACCTTGCCTCGCCGCGGCTCGGCGCCGCCATTGTTGAGGTCAGCGACGATTTTTTCGGCCCCGCCGCGCGGATGCTCAATGATGCACCAGCGATTTTCTATCCCGACCGCTATGACGAACAGGGCAAGTGGATGGATGGATGGGAATCCCGCCGGCGCCGTCAGGGCGGGCACGATCATTGTATCGTAAAGCTCGGCGCAAAAGGCGTTCTCGCCGGGTTCGAGGTCAACACACGGTTCTTTACAGGTAATCATCCCCCTTTTGTCTCCATCGAGGGCGCTCTGGTGGACGACCTGCCCGACGAAAATACCGTCTGGACCGAGATTGTGGCGAAAGCAGACCTTCTGCCCGATACTCCCAACCTCTTTCCCGTTAACGATGACCAGCCCTACAACGTTCTGCGGCTGAATATCTTTCCGGATGGCGGTGTCGCCCGGTTCCGCGTCTGGGGAACGCCCGTATGCGAATGGAAACATCCGGACGCGGACGGACATTACGAGTTATCCGCCATCATCAATGCCGGCAGGGTCGTCGGTTACAGCGACGCCCATTACGGCGACCCGTGGATCATTCTCACACCCGGCCGGGGCCTGAACATGGGCGACGGCTGGGAAACGCGCCGCCGGCGCGGACCAGGGAACGACTGGATTGTCATTGCCCTCGGCGCGGCGGGGCATCCCGGAAAGATCGAAATCGATACCGCGCATTTCAAAGGCAACTACCCTGACCGCTGCTCGATCCAGGCCTCCCATGTGGAAGGCGGAACAGATGCGGATATCGTCGCCGCAAGCGAGACATGGCCGCTGCTGATGGACGAGCAAAGGCTTCAGATGGATCATATCCACGTGTTCGACAGCGGCGCATTCGAGGACCTCGGCCCGATTACCCATATCCGCCTGAATATCTTTCCCGATGGCGGCATCAGCCGGGTGCGGGTTTTCGGCACGCTCGCGCAGGAGGACTGAACGCTGGACACGCTGGAACTGTTCCCTGCCCCCCTGACGAAGGAGGCCTTCGCACCCTTCGGGGACGTCATCGAAACCATTGGTGCGCAGCGGCTCTCCATCAATGAAGGGACGACCGAGCGGTTTCACGATCTCGCCGGTGTTGATGTATCCACCGACGGCGGCAAGCCGCTGATCAGCATTTTCCGGGGACAGCCCCGCCCGCGGCCCATCGCCATTCGCATGGTCGAACGCCACCCCCTGGGATCGCAGGCCTTTATCCCGCTGCAGAATCATGACTGGTTCATTGTCGTTGCCGCCTCGGATGAAACGCCGCTTGTCAGTGAATTGCGGGCGTTCCACGCCAAGGGGCGCCAGGGGATCAATTACCGGCCCGGAGTCTGGCATCACCCATTGCTGGTGCTGAAACCCGACAGCGATTTTCTGGTGGTCGACCGCGGTGGGCCGGGCCAGAACTGCGACGAGGTCTGGTTCGACAGCGCAGGTGCCTGCCTGCACGTCTGATTTTTAAGGTCTGATCGTTAACTTCTGAAATCAGCCGCGGAAACTGATCGCGCCGCTTTCGACAAGGAAATAGATCCCGATGGTGAGGACCACAGCGATCAGCGTCGAAATTCCCGCTTTAAGCCATATACGCGGCCGCATGGGTGCACCGGGGACATTGCCGACATCCACCTCCTCGCCCGCTTCATGGTACGAGCGCGCGCCGATCGGCAGCGACATGAAAAAGACAAGCCACCACACGACGACAAATACGAGTGCAGCCGAAAACCAGCTCATTCCATCATACTCTCACAACATGAATATCCGTCACCGGACGCTTGCCGATACTCTCGCGCAATGAGCGTCTGACGGCAACACGCGCAGCCTCCGCCACTTCTTCATCGTCCCGGCGTTTCTTTTTCGGCAGATCGTTCACCGCCTCGATGATGGCATCGATTGCATCATCCCAGCTTTCGTCTTCGCTGTCGTCAAGAACGCCCTGCACCGTCAACTGCGGGTCGCCCAGCACATTGCCGTCAGCATCGACGACGACGGTGGCGACGGCAGCGCCGTTCATCCGCAGGCGATTGCGTTCGCGCAGGACGGATCCGCCGATTTTCACCAGGCGGTTGCCGTCAACGGCAAGCCTGCCGGTCTCGACATGATCCACCGCTTCGGCGCCGTCAGCCGAAAGGCTCAACATCGTGCCGTTCTCGGCAATGGCCGTTTCCGGAATCTGGCAGTCGCGCGCAAAACGCTGCTGTTCCTGAAGATGGCGGAGCTCACCATGAACGGGGACCAGAATTTGCGGCCGCAGCCACTGATACATACGCTGCAGTTCGCCCCGGCCCGGATGTCCGGACACATGCACGAACCCGTCATGCTCGGTCAGTACCGTGACGCCCATGCGCGCAAGCTGGTTCTGGACCTTGCCGATCGACAGCTCATTTCCGGGAATTTCCCGCGATGAAAAAATGACCGTATCGCCGCGTTCAAGCGAAACGCTCTGATGCGACCCGTCGGCAATCCGAGACAATGCCGAGCGCGGCTCTCCCTGGCTGCCGGTAACCGCCATCAGTATCTTGTCCGGCGGGATAAAACGGATTTCGGATTCCGGGACAAACGGCTCTATGTCCTCCTGGTATCCGCATTCACGGCTGATATCGATGCTGCGCCACAGGGACCGCCCGACGAGACTGGGGTTCCGCCCCGTCACGCCCGCGGCATGATTGATCGTTGCCACCCGTGCAACATTGCTGGCGAAGGTCGCCACTGCGACGCGGCCTGTGCACTTGCCGATAATCTCGACGAGGCTCTTTCTCAGCACGGCTTCGGAGCCCGCTTCCCCATCGACGAAAACGTTGGTCGAATCGCAGATCAGCGCCATGACGCCCTCGTCGCCGAGTGCCCGGAGCGCCGCCTCGTCCGTCAGCTTGCCGACCAGCGGTTCCGGGTCCAGTTTCCAGTCCGTCGCATGGACGGCGAGACCAGCGCCGGTGCGGATCGCCAGGATATTCGCTTCCGGAATAGAATGCGCGGCCGGGACGAGGTCGACGGAAAACGGTCCCGCCTTGAAGCCGCCGCCGACAGGAACCTCGATGAGGTCCACTTCGCTCACCATACCGCTGTATTCAAGCTTGCGTCGCAAATGACCACAGGCAAACGGCGTCGCGTATATCGGACAGCGGATCTTGCGCCACAGATACGGCACGGCGCCGAGATGATCTTCATGGGCGTGGGTGATCACCAGACCGTCGAGCCGGTCGAGGTTATCCATGATAAATGCCGGGTCCGGCGTCATCACATCGATGCCCGGTGTGGTGTCATCGCCGAAGGCGATCCCCATATCGACCATGAGCCAACGGTCGTCATAGCCGTACAGGCTCATATTCATGCCGATCTCGCCGGCGCCGCCCAGCGGGACGAAAAGCAGTTCTTTAGATGTCATGCAGCGGTATTTCGCGCATGGATACTTACAAGGCCACGCAGTGTCAGATCGCCATCCACCTTGCCGATAGATTCGGTTGCGGCTTCAAATAGCGGCGCGAGGCCGCCGGTCGCTATAACACGCATATCTTCTCCATATTCTTCCCGGATGCGTTTGACGAGGCCTTCGATCAGCCCGACATAGCCCCAGTAAATGCCTGAATGCATCGCGGAGTCGGTTCGTTTGCCGATAACGCTCGGCGGCCGCTCGACCGAAACCCGCGGCAACATGGCGGCGGCCCGGTGCAGCGCCTCCAGGGACAGGTTGATCCCGGGCGCAATCGCCCCGCCGACATAGTCGCCATCGCCATTTATGACATCGAAGGTCGTCGCGGTCCCGAAATCGACGATAATCAGGGGGCCGCCGTACTTTTCATGGGCGGCAACCGCGTTCACCAGGCGATCCGCGCCGACGGATTCCGGTGAATCGACCAGCGCCCTGATGCCGAGCGCGACCCCGGGTTCGCCCACGGTTATCGGATCGACCTTGAAATAGTTCCGGCAGAGGCCCTTCAGGCTGAACAGGGTGTCCGGCACGACCGTTGCGATGATCGCGGCATCGACATCTTCCGGATGCAGTTTCGCCAGCGCCATGAGCTGCAGCAGCCAGACGCCGTATTCATCCGCCGTGCGACGGTGATCGTTGGCGCGGCGCCAGACACCGCGCTGCTTATCGCCCTCGTAAAGGGAGAAGACGATATTGGTGTTGCCGGAATCTATGGCGAGAAGCATGAAACTCAGTCGGCTCCCGGAAAAAATACATCGCCCGCGGTGACGACACGCTGTGCACCGCCGACGTCCTCAATCACCAGCGCGCCGTCAGCATCGAGGCCCAGAAACCGGCCTTCGATGCGGCCCGAACCCGTCGATGCCGCGATGGTATCGCCCATCCCGTGCGATGACGCAAGCCAGACTGCCCGCAACGGCTCGAACCCGTCAGCTGACCAGCGATCGAACCATTTACTGAAATGGCGGCAAATCATAGAGAGAACAGCTTCAGGAGTTGGCAGAGCGGAGAGACCGGACGCAGCCCCGAGATCGGTGGCGGGAAACCGAACGGCGTCATCCGGTGGCGATGCGACCAGATTGACGCCGATACCGACCGCATAGCCGTATTCGCCCGCCTCTATGAGAATACCGGATATCTTCCGCCCGGACGCCAGAACATCGTTCGGCCATTTGAGCGAGAATCGCACGTCCGGCGCTGCCTCTCTGAGAGCATCAAGAACCGCCAGACCCGCAACGAAAGCGAGTTGGGCAGGATTTCGGGCGCGCGGAGGGGTAACACAAATCGTTGCAAACAGGTTGCCCGGCGGCGAGACCCAGACCCGTCCCTGACGGCCGCGCCCCGCCGTCTGACTTCCGGCGAGGAAGACATGCCCGTGACGACAGCCCCTCCGCAGGGCCTCGGCATTGGTGCCATCGATATCTTCGAACCGGTGAAGGCTGTATCCGTCTGGAAGCGACATCGACCCGGCAGGTTCCGGGCGCATGCTATCCCGCCGAGAACAGGACCGCTGCCGCCCTGCTCGCCGCGCCCACGATCGGTGTCGGGAACACGAAGAACAAAAGCGTGAAAAGCCCGGAGACGGCCATGATCGTGCCGACTTCGCGGCCCGCCGAGCGATCGAAGGCATCCGCGGGTTCATCGAAATACATGATCTTGATGATGCGCAGATAGTAGAAAGCCCCGATGACACTGGTAAGAACACCAATGATAGCAAGCAGATAGAGGCCTTCGTTCACAGCCGCCATGAAGACGTAAAGCTTGCCGAAGAAGCCCGCAAGCGGCGGTATTCCGGCCATCGAGAACATAAAAATCGCCATCGCCGCGGCCATCATCGGCTGGTTCCGGGCAAGACCGGCGAGATCGCTGATCCCTTCGACCATCATGCCCTGCCGGCGCATCGACAGGATGCAGCAGAACGTGCCGATGTTCATGGCAAGATAGATCGCCATGTATATGCCGATACCGCGAATGCCTTCTTCCGACCCGGCGGCCAGTCCGACAAGCGCATAGCCGATATGGCCGATTGAACTGTAGGCCATCAGCCGCTTGATATTCGTCTGCCAGATCGCCGCCAGCGCGCCGAGAAGCATCGACGCGATGGAAATGAAGATGATGATCTGCTGCCACTGGCCGAAAAGCTCACCAAAGGGACCGACCATCGTGCGCACCAGGAGGGCGACCGCGGCGATTTTCGGTGCGACTGCAAAGAAGGCCGTCACCGGCGTCGGCGCACCTTCATAGACATCCGGCGTCCACATATGGAACGGCACGGCCGATACCTTGAACGCGAGCCCCGCAAGCAGGAACACCAGGCCGACGATCACACCGACGCCCGGATCCGCATTCGGACCGGTAAACAGCGATGCCAGCTTGTCGAACTGCGTCGTTCCGGCGAAGCCGTAGATCATCGAGGCGCCATAAAGCAGCATGCCCGACGACAGCGCGCCCAGAACGAAATATTTCAGGCCGGCTTCGGACGATTTGGTCGAATCCCGGCGGAAAGCGGCAATCACGTACAGCGACAGGCTTTGCAGTTCCAGGCCCACATAGAGCGACATCAGGTCGTTGGCGGAAATCATCAGCAGCATGCCGAGCGTGGCAAACAGGATAAGCACCGGATATTCGAAGCGCTGGATGCCTTCGCGTGCGTTGTAATTCAACGACATGAGGAGTGTCAGCGCCGAGCCCACAAGGATCAGCCATTTCATGAAGACGGCGAATTGATCGACAATGAACTGGCCCTTGAAAGCCACCTGACCGGCAACCGGCTGGCTCGAAACGGCAATCGCGGTGATCGCGATTGCAGCGACTGCCAACCAGGAGACGCTGTTGACAGCCTTGTCGCCGCGGAAAACGCCGTACATCAGCAATGCCATTGCAAGCACTGCGAGGATCAGTTCCGGCAGGATTGTATAGAGATCGATTGAAGTGACCATTCTGCTATTCCCGCCTATTTACCCGGAAGACTGACGGATTGCAGCGCGCTCAACGCGGCTTTGTGCTGCTCTATGACATTCGCAATCGATGCATCCATCACGTCGAGGAAAGGTGCGGGCCAGACCCCCATCCAGATCGTGACAATGACAAGGGGCACGAATATCGCAATTTCCCGGGGTTTGAGATCGAGAATGCTTTTCAGGTCGTCTTTTTCAAGCTTCCCGAAGATGACCCGGCGATAGAGATACAGCATGTACGCAGCGCCCAGGATGATGCCGGTCGTCGCCAGCGCCGCGACCCAGGTATTCGACTGGAACACACCTACCAGGATCAGGAATTCGCCGACGAAACCGCTGGTGCCCGGCAGACCGACGGAGGCGAGCATGAACACCATGAACACGACCGCGTATTTCGGCATGCGTTCGACCAGACCGCCATAGCGCGCGATCTCCCGCGTGTGAATCCGGTCGTAAATCACGCCGACGCAGAGAAACAGCGCGCCGGAAACGATGCCGTGGCTGATCATCTGGAAAACGGCGCCCTGCACCCCCTGGAAGGTCAGCGAGAAGATACCCAGCGTCACGAAGCCCATATGCGCAACCGATGAATAGGCGATCAGCTTCTTCATATCTTCCTGCGCAAGGGCGACGAGCGAGGTGTAGATGATGGCGATAATCGACAGCGTGTAGATCAGCGGCGTGAAGAAATCGGTCGCATAGGGCAGCATCGGCACAGAGAAGCGCAGGAAGCCGTATGCCCCCATCTTCAGCAGCACACCTGCCAGAATGACCGAGCCTGCCGTCGGCGCCTCGACATGGGCGTCCGGCAGCCACGTATGCACCGGCCACATCGGCACCTTGACGGCGAAACTCGCAAAGAACGCGAGCCAGAGCCAGAGCTGCATCCGCGGATCGAGAACCGTTTTCAGAAGCGTCGGGATATCCGTGGTCTCGGCCTCGAAATAGATCGCGAGAATAGCGATCAGCATCAGCACGGAACCGGTCAGCGTATAGAGGAAGAACTTGAACGCCGCATAGACCCGGCGCGCGCCGCCCCAGACGCCGATGATCAGGAACATCGGGATCAGCACGGCTTCGAAGAAAATATAGAACAGGATGAAATCGAGCGCACAGAACATCCCGACCATGAGCGTTTCCAGGACCAGAAACGCGATCATGTATTCCTTCACCCGGTGCTGAATCGCTTCCCAGCTTGCCAGGATGCAAAGCGGGGTCAGGAAGGTCGACAGGATAACGAAAAAGACCGAAATGCCGTCAACGCCCATGTGATAATTCAGGCCGAAGGACGGGATCCATGCCACTTTTTCGACGAACTGGAAGTCCGCGGTCGAATTGTCGAAGCCGACCCAAAGGAAGACGGAAACGACAAATGTCGCGAGCGACGTCCACAACGCGGTTGCCCGGGCATTGCGCGCAACGATTTTTTCATCGCCACGGATAAGCAGGATCGCCAGGGCGCCGATCAGCGGAAGGAACGTGGTCAGCGTCAGGATGGGAAAGTCGATCATGGCCCTACCCCGCTCTCGTAAACAGGTACCAGGTCACGATCCCGGCGACGCCGATCAGCATCGCGAAAGCGTAGTGGTATACAAAACCGGACTGCACGCGGGCGACGCGTTCTGCGACGTATTTCGCCGCCGACGCGACCCCGTCCGGGCCGAGCCCGTCTATCACCGCGCCGTCGCCGTCTTTCCAGAGCGCCCGGCCCAGCTTTTGAGACGGCCGGACAAAAAGGAAATCGTACAATTCGTCGAAGTACCATTTGTTGAGCAGGAACCGGTAAAGCCCCTTGAACCGGTTTGCCAGTTTGCCCGGCAGGTCCCGGTTCATCATGTAGGCGTAATAGGCCGCAACGATGCCGACAACCGCAACGATGATGGGCAGCAGCTTGACCCAGAGCGGCACATGATGCGCCGCCGCGATCGGATCGGTGCCGGGCAGGACATAGATGGACTTGCCCCAGAATTCCTTCATATCGTGGCCGACGAAGTAATCGTATCCCAGCCAGCCCGCGAAAATCGCGCCGGCCGCGAGAACCAGCAGCGGGATCAGCATGACCTTCGGCGATTCATGGACATGGGCGAGCGTCTTTTCGTCGGCGCGGCTTTCGCCGTGGAATGTCATGATGATCAGGCGCCAGGAATAGAACGCAGTCAGGATTGCCGCGATAATCCCCATCCAGAACGCGTAGAAGCCGACCCCGCTATGCGCGCCGAATGCCGCTTCGAGGATGATGTCCTTTGAATAGAAACCGGCAAAGAACGGAAGGCCGGCAAGCGCCAGACTGCCGATCCACATCAGCGTGTAGGTGAGCGGTATCAGCTTCCAGATGCCGCCCATCTTGCGCATATCCTGCTCCGAAGACATTGCATGGATGACGGATCCCGCGCCGAGGAACAGAAGCGCCTTGAAGAACGCATGCGTGGTCAGATGGAAAATGGCGGCGGAATAGGCCGAGACACCGCAGGCGAAGAACATGTATCCGAGCTGGCTGCAGGTCGAATACGCGATCACGCGCTTTATATCCGTTTGGCAGAGCGCGACCGTCGCGGCAAACAGCGCCGTTGTCGCACCGACCACGGTCACCACCATCAGGGCGATCGGTGCCTGCTCGAATAGCGGCGAAAGCCGCGCGACCATGAAGACGCCGGCGGTCACCATGGTTGCCGCGTGGATCAGCGCGGAGACCGGTGTCGGCCCCTCCATGGCGTCCGGCAGCCATGTGTGCAGGCCGAGCTGGGCCGATTTACCCATTGCCCCGATAAACAGCAGAATGCACAGCGTCGTCATTGCGTGCATCTCGAGTCCAAGGAAATGGATTGTGGCCTGGGCCTTGTCAGGCGCTGCCGCAAAAATCGTCTCGAAGCTGATCGAGTTGAACAGCAGGAACACGCCCATGATTCCGAGCGCGAAGCCGAAATCGCCCACCCGGTTGACCACGAAAGCCTTTATCGCCGCCGCATTCGCTTCCGGCTTCTCGTACCAGAAACCGATCAGCAGGTAGGAACACAGACCGACGCCCTCCCAGCCGAAGAACATCTGCAGCAGGTTGTCCGCCGTCACCAGCATCAGCATGAAGAACGTGAAGAAGCCGAGATAGGCCATGAAACGCGGGATGTGCGGATCGTGGCTCATATAGCCGACGGAATAGACGTGCACCATCGACGAGACGACGGTCACAACGAACACCATCACGGCTGTCAGCGTATCGAAGCGCAGCGTCCAGTTGACCTCGAAGGTCCCGGAATTGATCCAGGAAAACAGCTCGATCGTGCGCGGCTCGCCGCCCAGGGCAACCTCGGCCAGAATCACGCAGGCGATTGCCGCAGAGACCAGCATGCAGACGCAGGTAACCACCTGGGCGCCCCGGTCCTGGAGCCAGCGGCCGCCGAAACCGGCGAGAACAGCGCCGATCAGCGGCAGGAATATGGCAAGCGCGTACATCCTACCCTAGCCCTTCATCAGGTTGATATCTTCAACCGCGATGGAGCCGCGATTTCGGAAGTAGACGACAAGAATAGCGAGCCCGATCGCGGCCTCGGCGGCGGCGATGGCCAGCACGAACAACGCGAACACCTGCCCGCCAAGATCGTTGAGATGAACAGAGAACGCCACGAAATTGATATTCACCGCCAGCAGGATCAGTTCGACCGACATCAGAATGATGATGACGTTCTTCCGGTTCAGAAAGATGCCGAATATTCCGAGCGTAAACAGGATCGCCGCCACGGTCAGGTAATGGGAGAGACCGATTTCCATCATCAGACACCACTCCCCGGTTCGATATGCTTGATCTCGACCGAATCCTCGCGGCTGCGCGACACCTGCGCGCCTATGCGCTGGCGCTTGACGCCCTCCCGCGACCGCAGGGTGAGGACGATCGCGCCGATCATGGCGACCAGAAGGATAAGGCCCGCCGTCTGGAACAGGTACACGTAGTCGGTATAGAGAATCTGGCCGAGGGCGTTGGTGTTGGTGGTTTCAGTCAGCACCGGTGTGGGCGATGCTGCGCGTTCCGCGGAATCCGGCGCGACGACCCAGCTTCCGAAAATCAGAACCAGTTCCGCCAGCAATACAAGGCCGACAAGCGCGCCGATGGGGAGATACTGAAGGAAACCCTGCCGCAGTTCGACGAAATTGATATCGAGCATCATCACGACGAACAGGAAAAGCACGGCCACCGCGCCGACATAGACGATGACCAGGATCATCGCGATGAACTCGGCGCCCATCAAGACGAACAGCCCGGCCGCATTGAAGAACGCGAGGATCAGGAAGAGCACGGAATGCACGGGATTGCGCGCCGATATCACCATCACGCCGGCGGCGACAGTCACCGCGGCAAAGGCATAGAAAGCAATGGTCTGAATGATCATGCCAGCGTCCTACCGGTACGGCGCGTCGGCGGAAAGGCGCTGCGCGAGGTGGCCCTCCCACTGATCGCCGTTCGCAAGGAGCTTTTCCTTGTTGTACATCAGTTCCTCGCGGGTTTCGGTCGCGAATTCGAAATTTGGACCTTCGACAATCGCATCCACGGGGCACGCTTCCTCGCAGAACCCGCAATAGATGCATTTGGTCATATCGATATCGTAGCGGGTCGTCCGGCGGCTGCCGTCGGCGCGTGGCTCGGCCTCTATCGTGATCGCCTGCGCCGGGCAGATCGCCTCGCACAGTTTGCACGCGATGCAGCGTTCCTCGCCGTTGGGATAGCGCCGGAGTGCGTGCTCGCCCCGGAAACGGGGGCTCAGCGGGCCTTTTTCGAACGGATAGTTCACCGTCACCTTCGGCTTGAACATGTATCGCAGCGTCAGCGCCATGCCGGAGACAAGCTCGGTCAGCAGCAACGCACGGGAAGATTTTTTAATAAAAGACATCCGTTTCCCCTTCCCCTAACCCGCCGCTTTCGGGAGCCAGTCGAACGCGATAAGCGCGCCCGCCGTCAGCACCACCCAGAGCAGCGAGAACGGGAGAAACACCTTCCAGCCAAGGCGCATAAGCTGATCGTAGCGATAGCGCGGGAACGTCGCGCGGACCCACAGGAACACGAACAGGCAGAGCGCGATCTTGGCCGCGAACCAGATAATGCCCGGCACCAGATTGAACGGCGCTATGTCGATCGGCGGCAGCCAGCCGCCCATGAACAGGATCACCGTCATACCGCTCATCAGGATCATGTTCGCGTATTCTCCGAGGAAGAACAGCGCGAAGGTCATCGCCGAATATTCAACGTTATAGCCGGAGACCAGCTCGGCTTCCGCTTCGGGCAGATCGAAGGGATGGCGGTTGGTCTCCGCCAGGGCCGAGATAAAGAAAATAATGAACATCGGGAACAGCGGCAGCCAGTACCAGTTCCAGAACCCGCCGCCCTGTTGCGCCATCACTACATCCGTGAGGTTCAGCGAGCCCACGCACATCAGCACCGTGATGATCACAAACCCGATGGCGACCTCGTAGGAGACCATCTGCGCAGCGGAGCGCAGCGCCCCCAGAAAGGCGTATTTCGAATTGCTGGCCCAGCCGGCCATGATAATGCCGTAGACGCCAAGCGACGAAATCGCGAACAGGTACAGGATACCCACATTGATATCGGCCAGAACCCAGCCGGAATCGAACGGGATCACCGCCCAGGCAATCAGGCTGAGAACGAATGTCAGCATCGGTGCCAGGACAAAAACCACCCGGTTCGCGCCGGACGGGATAATCGTTTCCTTGATCAGCAGCTTCAAACCGTCGGCAGCCGGCTGCAGCAAGCCGAAGAACCCGACAACGTTCGGGCCTTTCCGCAACTGCATCGCGGCGATGACCTTGCGCTCTGCAAGCGTCAGATAGGCGACGGCACCCAGCAGCGGCAGGATAATCAGCAGGACATACCCGGCAATTTCCAGGCCGGGCAGCATGTATATGTTCCAGAAATCAGCCATCTGTGCCCGTCTTTTCCCCGGCGCCGGCAAATGCTTCCGTGCAGGCCGCCATCGTTGCCGAAGCGCGACTGATCGGATCGGTCATGTAGAAATTCCCGATCGGTGTCGCGAAAGGAGCTGGGTCCATCGATCCGGCCTGACCGAAAGCGGTCCAGTCGGAAGGCGTCACGACATCGATCTGATCCAGCACCGGCGCGATTTCGACCATCCGCGCCCGCACCTGTCCGAGATTGTTATAGGGCAGCGTCTTGCCCAGGACCTCGGATAACGCCCGGAGGATCGCCCAGTCTTCCCGCGCATCTCCGGGCGGGAAGACCGCCCGGCGCCCGCGCTGGACCCGCCCCTCGGTATTTACGTAGGTACCTTCCTTTTCGGTATAGGCCGCGCCCGGCAGAATAACGTCTGCAACATGCGCACCGGCATCGCCATGATGCCCCTGATAGATCACGAAGGCATTGGCCAGCTTCGACGTGTCGACCTCGTCGGCGGCAAGGAGATAAACGACCTCTATTTCACCCGAAGCCGCACCGTCGAGAATACCCGCAACATCCCGGCCGGCCGCGCCGGGAACCAGGCCGAGATCGAGGCCCGCGACACGCGCCGCCGCGGTGTGAAGCACGTTAAAGCCGTTCCAGTCTTCCCCGATCATGCCGGTCGCGTCGGCGATGCTTTTTGCGGCAGCCAGAACCGCTGCACCGTCGGCGCGGGCCAGAGCCCCCTGCCCAACGATAATCATCGGGCGTTCGGCGGATTTCAGCACTTCGCAGAAAGCATGCGTGCCGTCGGCGATTTCCTGCAGGGTCTGCGGCCCGGCACCGAGATGTTCGTATCGGTAGGTCAGATCGACTGCCTCGCCGACCAGACCGACCTTGAAGCCGCCGGCGACCATGCGTTTGCGGAGTCGCGCGTTGATGATCGGCGCTTCCAGTCGCGGATTCGCGCCCACGATCAGGCAAGCGTCTGCGTCTTCGATCCCGGCGATCGTCGTGTTGAACGTATAGCCCGCACGCGCCCCGGCAGTCAGCTTCGCGCCGTCCTGACGGCAATCGATATTTTCCGACCCGAGCGCCGTCATGAGATCCTTCAGCGCCGTCATGGCTTCGGCATCGCACATATCGCCGGCAATCGCCGCAATTCTGGCGCCGTCGAGACCCCGTAACTTGCCGCCGATCGCATCGAAAGCGTCATGCCACGATGCCGGCTGCAGCTTGCCATCGACCTTCACGTAAGGCTTGTCCAGCCGCTGGCGCGCAAGGCCGTCGCAGGCATAGCGGGTCTTGTCCGAAATCCATTCTTCGTTGACGTCTTCGTTCAGCATCGGCAGCACGCGCATGACCTCGCGCCCGCGGCTGTCGACCCGGATATTGCTGCCCACCGCATCCATCACGTCCACGGATTCGGTCTTGGTCAGTTCCCAGGGGCGGGCTTCGAATGCATAGGGTTTTGATGTCAGCGCACCGACAGGGCACAGATCGATAATATTTGCTGACAGTTCGGACGAGATGGCCTTTTCGACATAGGTGCCGACTTCCATGTTCTCGCCGCGGCCGGTCGCGCCGAGGACTTCAACGCCGGCAACCTCTGTCGAGAAACGGATGCAGCGCGTGCAGTGAATGCACCGTGTCATGTGGGTTTCGACCAGCGGCCCCAGATTCTTGTCGGTCACCGACCGCTTGTTTTCCCTGAAACGCGAATGATCGAATCCGTAGGCCATCGCCTGGTCCTGCAGATCGCACTCGCCGCCCTGATCGCAGATCGGGCAATCGAGCGGATGGTTGATCAGCAGGAATTCCATCACGCCGTTGCGGGCTTTTTTCACCGTCTCGGTATTGGTCTTGATGACCATGCCGTCACCGACGGGCATCGCGCAGGAGGCGATCGGTTTCGGCGCGCGTTCCATTTCCACGAGGCACATGCGGCAGTTGCCCGCGATCGACAGACGTTCGTGGTAGCAGAAACGGGGAATCTCGACGCCGGCCAGTTCGCAGGCCTGGAGGACCGTTATCCCGTCCTCGACCTCGATCTCGGTCCCGTCGATTGTCATTTTTGCCATGCGTACAGGTCCCTCCTCAGGCCGCGCTGCGGGAGCGGTTGGAGGTGATCCGGTCTTCGACCTCGTCCCGGAAGTGACGCATCAATCCCTGGATCGGCCATGCAGCGGCATCGCCGAGCGCACAGATCGTATGCCCTTCAATCTCTTTCGAGACGTCGAGCAGCATATCGATTTCCTCGATTTCGGCGTCGCCCTTCACGAGGCGTTCCATCACGCGCCACATCCAGCCCGTGCCTTCTCGGCACGGCGTGCACTGGCCGCAACTCTCGTGCTTGTAGAACTTGGCAAGCCGCGCGATTGCCGCGATGACGTCGGTGGACTGATCCATCACGATGATGCCCGCCGTCCCAAGGCCGGATTTGACTTCCTTCAGGGAATCGAAATCCATCAGCACCGTATCGCAGATCGATTTCGGCAAAAGCGGCACCGAAGATCCGCCCGGGATAATCGCCTTCAGATTGTCCCAGCCGCCGCGAACGCCGCCCGCGTGCTTCTCGATAAGCTCCTTCAGCGGGATGCTCATCTCTTCTTCGACATTGCAGGGATTGTTCACATGACCGGAAATACAGAAAACCTTGGTCCCGGTATTGTTTTCCCGCCCGAACCCGGAGAACCATGATGCGCCGCGGCGCAGGATCGTCGGTGCGACGGCGATTGTTTCGACGTTGTTGATCGTCGTGGGGCAACCATACAGCCCCGTATTCGCGGGAAACGGCGGCTTGATACGCGGCTGTCCCTTCTTGCCTTCGAGGCTTTCGAGAAGCGCCGTTTCCTCGCCGCAGATATAGGCGCCCGCGCCGCGATGAACATAGATGTCGTAATCGTACCCGGAGCCGCAGGCATTCTTGCCGATCAGGCCCGCGTCGTAGGCCTGCTGGACCGCGGCATCGAGAATGCCTGCTTCATGATGGAATTCGCCCCGCACATAGATGTAGGCGGCCTTTGCCCCCATCGCGAAACCGGCGACAAGGCAGCCCTCGACCAGCTTGTGCGGGTCGTGGCGCATGATATCGCGGTCCTTGCAGGTGCCGGGTTCGGATTCGTCCGCGTTGACCACCAGATAAGCCGGCCGGCCGGTATCTTCCTTGGGCATGAAGGACCATTTCAGGCCTGCCGGGAAACCGGCGCCCCCGCGGCCGCGCAGCCCGGATTCCTTCATCTCGTTGATGATCCAGTCGCGGCCCTTGGAGAGAATCTCCCTGGTTCCGTCCCAGTCTCCGCGCGACTTCGCCGCATCGAGACCCCAGTCCTGGAGTCCGTAGAGATTGGTGAAAATACGGTCCTTATCGCTCAGCATCGCGATTACTCCCCCGCCCCGGTCAAGGTGGTCGGTCCACCGGCGGGCGCGGATTTCTGGCGGTCGGTCATCGGTCCGGGTTCGGGACGTTCGCCCTTGCGGAAAGCCTGAATAAGTTTGCGGGCACCGTCAGGGTCAACGTCCTCGTAATAGTCGTCATCGATCCAGACGACCGGCGCATTGACGCAGGCGCCGAGGCATTCGAACTCGCCGAGCGAAAACATGCCATCGGCCGAGGTTTCGCCGACCTTGCACCCCATTTCGTCTTCGCAGGCAGACACGATATCGGCACTGCCGCGCAGCCAGCACGGCGTTGTCGTGCAGACCCGTAACTCGTGTTTGCCGCGCGGGGTGTCGTGATACATCTCGTAGAAGGACACCACCTCGTAGACGCGGATCGGCGCCATATCGAGCATGTCGGCGACATGGTCCATTGCCGCGCGTGGAAGCCAGCCCCCGCACTGGCGCTGTGCTATATCCAGCAGCGGCAGAACGGCGCTTGCCTGCCGTCCTTCGGGATATTTGGCGATGTATTTCTCGGCACGCGCCTGGTTCTCGGCGTCGAAAGCGAATGTGGCCGGCTGATCGGTCATCGGTCGATCTCCCCGAACACGATATCCATGGAGCCCACGATAGCGACCATGTCGGCCAGCATATGGCCTTTTGACAGAAAATCCGTCGCCTGCAGGAAGGCAAAGCCCGGCGCCCTGATTTTACAGCGGTAGGGCTTGTTCGTGCCGTCGGCGACCACGTACACGCCGAATTCGCCCTTCGGCGCCTCGACCGCTGTATAGGTTTCGCCCTCGGGGACATGATAGCCCTCGGTATACAGCTTGAAGTGATGGATCAGCGCTTCCATTGACTGTTTCATCTCGCCGCGATGCGGCGGGGCGATCTTGTTGTCCTGGGTGCGTACAGGCCCGCCCGGCATTTCGTCAATGCACTGCCGGATGATCCGCAGTGACTGGCGCATTTCCTCGACACGGACGAGATACCGGTCGAAGCAGTCTCCCGTCTTGCCGACGGGAATGTCGAAGTCCATGCGACCGTATACGTCGTAAGGCTGCGATTTCCGCAGATCCCAGGGTACGCCGCTGCCACGCAGCATCGGACCCGAGAATCCCCAGTCGAGCGCATCGTCCCTGTTGACGATGCCGACATCGACCGTACGCTGGCGGAAAATACGGTTTTCGGTCAGCAGCGATTCGACATCGTCGATAATTTTCGGGAACTCGTCGCAGAACTTCGAGATGTCCTCCAGAAGGCCCGCCGGCAGATCGCGGTGCACGCCGCCCGGGCGGAAATAGGCGGCATGAAGCCGGGCACCGGAGACGCGTTCATAGAACTCCATCAGCTTTTCGCGCTCTTCAAAGCCCCAGAGCAGCGGCGTCATCGCCCCGACATCGAGGGCGAAGGCGCTGATATTCATGATGTGGTTCAGGATCCGCGTGATCTCGCTGAACATCACGCGGATGTACTGGCCGCGGACAGGCACGTCGATGCCCGCCAGTTTCTCTACCGCCAGCGCAAAAGCATGCTCCTGGCACATGGGAGAGACGTAATCCAGACGATCGAAATACGGCACGGCCTGCAGGTAGGTCTTGTACTCGATCAGCTTTTCGGTGCCGCGATGCAGCAGCCCGATATGGGGATCGCATCGCTCGACGATTTCGCCATCCATTTCCACGACCAGACGCAGGACGCCATGCGCCGCAGGATGCTGCGGCCCGAAATTCATCGTGAGGTTTTTGATATCGGCTTCGGCCATCAGTCGGCTTTCTTCGCGCTGTCTTCGGCTTTCTCATCACCCGGAAGGATGTACTGCGCCCCTTCCCACGGGCTCATGAAGTCGAAGCTCCGGAAATCCTGGGTGAGCTTGACCGGCTCATAAACGACCCGCTTCTGCTCGTCGTCGTAGCGCACCTCGACATAGCCCGTCAGCGGAAAATCCTTGCGCAGCGGGTGACCCTCGAAACCGTAATCGGTGAGCATCCGGCGCAGATCGGGGTGATCGACGAAGAAAACGCCGAACATGTCCCACACTTCGCGTTCGAACCATCCGGCGCTGCTGAAAAGCTGCACCATGGACGGCACCGGAGACTGTTCGTCTGCCGCCACCTTCACCCGGATGCGCTGGTTATGGGAAAGGCTGAGCAGATTGTAGACAATCTCGAAACGCTCTGGCCGCTCCGGAAAATCAACAGCTGTCACATCGATCAGCAATTTGAAAAGGCAGTTCGCATCGTCCCGCATAAGCTTCATCAGGCGCAGCAGGCTCTCGCGCGAGGTCGTCACCATCAGTTCGCCGAGCGCGATTTCCCACGACGTCACATGCTCGCCGGCTTTATTGGCGATGTATTCACCGAGTTCGTTTAGGGCGTCGTTCATGTAGCGTTCAATCTGTCGGTCTAGCGCGCTATCGTACTGGTACGGCGGATCTTCTTCTGCAATTGCAGAATACCGTACAGAAGAGCTTCCGCGGTCGGCGGGCATCCGGGTACGTAGACGTCCACCGGCACAATGCGGTCGCAGCCCCGGACAACGGAATAGGAATAGTGATAGTAGCCGCCGCCATTGGCGCAGCTGCCCATCGAGATAACCCAGCGCGGCTCCGCCATCTGGTCGTAGACCTTGCGCAGGGCGGGCGCCATCTTGTTGGTGAGCGTACCGGCCACGATCATCACGTCGGACTGTCGGGGACTGGGACGGAATACCACGCCGAAACGGTCAAGATCGTAACGGCTCGCCGCTGTATGCATCATTTCAACGGCGCAGCACGCAAGCCCGAATGTCATCGGCCACAGGGAACCGGACTGGGCCCAGGAAATCAGCTTATCGGCCTGGGCGACCACGAACCCCTTGTCGCTCAGCTCGTCGGTCACCCGGGACAGGATCAGATTCTGATCGGCGCCAGGCTTCAGCGGTGCGTCTACTCCCATTCGAGCGCGCCTTTCTTCCATTCGTAGATAAAGCCGATCGTCAGGATGCCGAGAAAACCGATCATCGACCAGAAACCGAACATGCCGATTTCAGACAGCGAGATCGCCCACGGGAAGAGAAAGGCTATTTCCAGATCGAAAATAATGAACAGGATAGCGACGAGGTAAAACCGGACATCGAACTGGCCCCGCGCATCGTCGAAGGCGTCGAATCCGCACTCGTATGCTGAGACCTTTTCAGGATCCGGGCGCTGGCGCGCAATGATGAACGATGCGCCGAGGGCTGCTATCGCCATACCGACCGCTATTCCGATAAAAATCAGTATCGGCAGATATTCACGCAACAAGTCTTGCATCAATAAACCCCAGATTTACGCCGCGGTATGGCGACGCGGTAACATCGCGCGGATAGTTAACGGATTTGATTAACCCGAGGTTAACGTTCCGGCCACTAACCATCCAATGGCGTGCTTTATAGGTCCAAAATTATTGAAATTCAAAGCATTTGGGGCGAATCGGGAGCTAATGCCGCAGTTACGGCAATCATCGCGTCCTGACACCCTGTCTGAGCGCCGCACAAGCCGCCGGGATGAAGACGACACCCCGGCGCCTGAAGTGGATTTACCGCACTAGCGATCCCTGTTTTCAATCAGTTCCAGCAGTTTCGGCGGAGACATCGGCAATGACTGCGGCCGGATGCCGATGGCATTCCCGATCGCATTGCCGATTGCCGCCATTGTCGGCACCACGGGCACCTCGCCCACACCGCGCAGTCCGAACGGATGGCGCGGATTCGGCACTTCGACGATGACGGTATCGATCATCGGCACGTCGGACGTCACCGGCATGCGGTAGTCGAGGAAGCCTGCATTCTGTAGGCGCCCGTCGTCGCCATAGACATATTCCTCGTTGAGCGCCCAGCCGATACCCTGCACGGCACCGCCCTGGTACTGCCCTTCCACCTGTTGCGGATGGATCGCCTTGCCAGCGTCCTCGACAACTGTGTAGCGCATCACGTCGGTCCGGCCGGTCTCTTCATCCACTTTCACGTCGACGATGTGCAGACCGAATCCCGGCCCCGCGCCCGTCACGTTCATCGATGTGCTGGCCGTCACCGCGCCATGGGACATCGTCGTCTGTTTGGCTATATCGGCGATCGAAAGCGGCTCGAAATCTCCCACGTTCCCGCTTGCGGGGCGGCAATGACCGTCTTCGAAGACGACCGCATCTTCCGGCACGTCCCAGATTTCCGCCGCCCGTTTGACGAACTGCGCAATACATTCGCGCGCGTTGTCGACCACGGTCATGCCCACCGAATAGGTCGTCCGGCTGCCCGCCGTCACCCGGTTGAAGCCGAGCGAGTTTGTATCCGCCATGGTGATGCGAACCTTGTCGACCGGAATACCGAGCTCTTCTGCCGCCATCATGGCAATCGATATGCGCGACCCGGCGACGTCTGCTGTGCCCGTGATAATCGTGACGGATCCGTCTGGTGCGATATTCATCGTTGTCGATGTTTCGCCGCCCCGGTTGAACCAGAACCCGGAGGCAACGCCGCGTCCCTGCCCCTCAGGCACCGGCGACCGGTAATGATCGCATGCTTTCGCGGCCTCCAGGGTTTCGACAAAGCCGATGGGACCGAGCGTTTCGCCGTAGATCGTGGTGTAGCCCTCGACCGCCGCGTTCTTCAGACGCATATCGATCGGATCCATGCCGATCTTCTTCGCCAACTCGTCAATCACGCCTTCGACGCCAAAGACGATCTGCGGCACGCAGGGCGCGCGGAATGAGTTCACCTTGGGCCGGTTCGAGACGACCTCGAAGGACTCGATATAGACGTTTTCCAGGTCATAGCGGGTGAACATCGCGTTCGGGGCGTTGAAATACATCGAGCCGGTAAATATCCCGGTCTGGAAAATCAGTTTCCCCTGGGCGGCCGTGATCCTGCCGTCCTTCGTCACGCCCATCTTGATCGTATAGCTGGTGCCGGATACGGGCCCCGTGCCACGGAATACTTCGCTGCGGCTGAGGACCATCTTGACCGGGCGGGCCGCTTTCTTGGACAATTGGATCGCCAGCGGTTCCGGATAAAAGCCGGTCTTGCCGCCGAAGCCGCCGCCCAGTTCGGACTGCTGAACATTGATCTTGGACGAGTCGATCTTGAGGATCGCCGATAGCCGGTCGCGATACACGAAGGGCGCCTGGGTGCAGCACCAAAGTTCGACCTGCCCGTCTTCAGAATACTCGGCAACGCAGCCCTGTGGTTCGATGTAGCCCTGATGCATCGGCTTCGAATCGAATTCTCGTTCGACGATGAAGTCCGCCTCGGCAAAGCCTTTTTCGATATCTCCCATCTTGCTGACCATGCGTTCGGTGACGTTGGTCGGTGTATCGTTCGGCTCGTCCAGGCCCTTGGTCCGGATATGATCGTGCAGGATGGGCGCGCCCGGCTTCATCGCATCGACCGGGTCGATGACGTGCGGCAGAACCTCGTAATCCACCTTGATCAGCTTCAGCGCACGTTTGGCGATGGCATCGCTTGTCGCCGCGACCGCAGCGACGGGATGACCGTCGAACAGCGCTTTTTCACGGGCTATCGCCGTCCTGGTCATATCGCCGGCAGCGGTTCCGGGCGGAAGGTCGGGAAAGTCGTCGCGCGTGATCACGGCCTTCACGCCGGGAAGCGCTTCTGCTGCGGATGTATCGATCGATTTGATAATGGCGTGCGCATGCGGGCTGCGCAGCGTCCGCCCGAACAACATGCCCGGCAGGAAGAAATCGGCGCCGAATTTCGCTTTCCCGGTCACCTTGTCCATGCCGTCGTGTTTGACGGGGTTTGTGCCGACGATATCCAGTTCGCGCAGCGGATCGAATTTCGAATCATCGAGAATGGTCGCCATGATCAAGCTCCTCTCATTTCTTCCGCCGCCGCCATTACGGAGCGGACGATTTTGTCATAACCGGTGCACCGGCACAGGTTGCCGGCGAGCCAGAACCGCGCCTCTGTTTCCGTGGGGTTCGGATTGCGCTCCAGCAGCGCCTTTGCAGCGACCAGGAAGCCGGGTGTACAGATCCCGCATTGAAGTCCGTTCAGTTCAAGGAAGTTGCGCTGCAACGGATGCAGCTCGTCCCCCTTCGCCATTCCTTCGATGGTCTCGACAGACTTGCCGTCGGTTTCCACCGCGAGAACCAGGCAGGAACACACGAGTTCGCCATCAAGGATAACGCTGCAGGCGCCGCAGTCGCCAGTGGAGCAGCCTTCCTTGGTCCCCGAAAGTTCCAGTTCGTTGCGCAACACATCGACCAGCGTCTGGCCGGGCTCACAGAGATATTCGTACTCATCGCCGTTTATCGACGTGGTAACGTGGGACTTTCTTGCCATCAGTTCGCCTTTGCCCTTTCAAGTGCCTTTTCGACCGCGCGGCGTGCGATCACGCCCGCCGTTTTGATCCTGTATTCCCTGGTGCCGCGCTTATCGCTGATCGGATCGCAGGCTGCCCGGACCGCGGCGACCATGCCGTCCATCGCTGCATCATCCAATGTGGTGCCGACAAGCGCCGCCCCCGCATCCGCCACAAGCAGAGGCCGGGGGGCGACAGCGCCGACGGCAATCCGTGCCGCCGTGCAGACGCCGCTGTCGTCAAGCGTCAGATTCGCGCCCACACCGACGACCGCAATGTCCATTTCGGTCCGGGGTGTTAGGCGCAGATAGCAGTCTCCAGAATGTGCCGCCCGCGCCGAAAAACCGAACGAGACGATAAATTCGCCGCTGCCGAGAGACGTCTTTCCGGGGCCTGTAACGATATTCTCGACGGCCTCTTCACGGGTGCCGTCCGGTCCGATAATCGTCGCGACCGCGCCCGCAGCGATAAGGGCCGGTACGCTGTCAGCCGCCGGAGACGCATTGCAGACATTGCCGCCGATGCTGGCGCGGCCTTTGACCTGGACCGAACCGATCAGGGCAACGCCCTCGCAGACGCCGGGCCAGGTTCGGCTGAATTCAGCATGGTCGATGACCTTCATACCCGGAACCGCCGCGCCCACGCGCCAGGCGCCGGCGTCTTCTGAAATTTGCCGGACATCGGCGATGTTCTTTATATCGACCAGTACATCCGGTTCGATCATCTCGGCATAGAGCTGCACAAGGACATCCGTACCGCCCGCAAGTATTTTACCGCCGCCGTTCGCTCCCACGAGGAGCGTGACGGCCGCGTCCAGAGATTGCGGCGCCTCATAGCGCATATCAGTCATTTAAAGTCCCCTCCCGCAGGGCGTCCGCCTTCGACGGATTGTTAGTTACCGAAGTATCTTACCGGAATTGATCGCTGTGTGTCACGATCCGACGCAATGTATGCCGCAAACAGATAACCGCCTGCTATGTACGAACAGGCGGCATGGTGTAGGTAGCCACTGAATGAGGGAAAAGTGGCGGGAGTGACGGGACTCGAACCCGCGACCTCTGGCGTGACAGGCCAGCGCTCTAACCAACTGAGCTACACCCCCGCAGTCGCACTTTTGCGAGGCCGAATGATCTAATGCAGTGAGAGCACCTCGTCAACAACACAATCCGGTGTCTCACGCGAAAATCGATTGGTGGGCGGTGACGGGTTCGAACCGCCGACATTCACGGTGTAAACGTGACGCTCTACCAGCTGAGCTAACCGCCCGATCGGGGGGGTGTTTATAGCAGAAAAACCGGCAAACCAACCCCAAAACGGAACCGGCCGCCCGAAGGCAGCCGGCACACAACAGGTTCGAAAGAACCGCTGTTTAGTTGACAGCGTCCTTGAGGCCTTTGCCCGCTTTGAACTTCGGCTGCTTCGAAGCAGGAATCTGGATCGATTCACCGGTCCGCGGATTACGGCCCGTAGAGGCCTTCCGGTTAGCAACGCTAAAGGTTCCGAAACCAACCAGACGAACTTCTCCACCGCTTTTCAGCGACCCGGTGATCGAATCGAACACCGCGTCCACAGCCTTCGCTGCGTCAGCTTTGGAGAGATCAGAACTATCGGCTACGGCAGCCACGAGATCATTCTTGTTCACGACACGACCTTTCAAATCATGAAACCGCATTAAATTACCCGTTAAGGTCAAACCCCGGGCTGCGGCAGAACACCCGGTGCGTGTGCGGAGTTTAAAGGCGGTTTTTCAGACGCGTCAATCAAGAAAACCGCAGTTTTCTGCGGTTTTTAAGTGTTTTAGGCAAAGAATCGCCCGAATCGATTCGGGTTTTCCGTTTCTCGCAGTATTTGGCCGGAAACGGGCCATAACGAAAAACGGCCTCCGCATTGCTGCGAAGGCCGCTGGTTCAGCATATTTTTCGCACGTCAGTGGGTGACGACACCCTCGCCGTCTTCCTCCGCTTCTGCGGCCGCGACCGGCTCGGTGTCCATGTCGTCTTCCCATTCGATCGGAACGGGAACCCGCGTCAGGGCCTCGGCCAGCACTTCGTCGACCGTGCTGACGGGAACGATCGTGAGCCCCTTCAGAACATTGTCCGGGATCTCCACGAGGTCCTTTTCATTGTCCTTCGGGATGATGATCGTCGTAATTCCCCCACGATGGGCCGCGAGGAGTTTCTCCTTCAGTCCACCGATCGGCAATACCCGTCCACGAAGCGTCACTTCGCCGGTCATTGCGACATCGCGGCGCACGGGAATACCCGTCAGAGCCGAAACAATGGATGTGCACATGGCAACGCCCGCTGACGGTCCGTCCTTCGGCGTGGCGCCTTCCGGCACGTGAACATGGATATCGCGCTTGTCGAAGAACTTCGGGCTGATTCCGAAGGTGACCATGCGCGACCGGATATAGCTGCGCGCAGCCGACACCGATTCCTGCATCACATCGCCGAGCTTGCCGGTGCGGGCGATATTGCCTTTGCCCGGCATCAACAATGCCTCGATCGAGAGGAGTTCTCCGCCGACTTCGGTCCATGCAAGGCCCGTCGTCACGCCGACCAGGTCTTCGCTCTCCATTTCGCCGAAACGATAGCGCGGCACGCCGGCGAACTTGTCGAGATTGCGACGGGTAACCCGCACAGTTTTACGGCTTTTCATCGCCAGTTCCTTCACTGCCTTACGGGCCAGGTTTGCGAGTTCGCGCTCCAGATTACGCACGCCGGCTTCACGGGTGTACAGCCGGACAAGATCGCGCAGTGCATCGTCGGAAATAGACCACTCGGTCTTTTTCAGTCCGTGCGCCTTCACCTGCTTGTTGATCAGATGACGTTTTGCGATCTCGACCTTTTCGTCTTCCGTGTAGCCGGACAGCCGGATGATTTCCATGCGGTCCAGCAGCGGCTGCGGCATCCGCAGGGTATTGGCCGTCGTCACGAACATCACATCCGACAGGTCATAATCGACCTCGAGATAATGATCCGCAAACGTTGCGTTCTGTTCGGGGTCAAGGACCTCCAGCAGCGCCGATGTGGGATCGCCGCGCCAGTCCGCACCCAGTTTGTCGATTTCATCGAGCAGGAACAGCGGATTGGTGGTCTTCGCCTTCTTCATGCCCTGGATGACCTTGCCCGGCATGGAGCCGATATAGGTCCGCCGGTGACCGCGAATCTCGGCCTCGTCGCGGACGCCGCCAAGCGACATCCGCACGAAGCTCCTGCCGGTCGCCTTCGCCATCGACTTGCCGAGCGACGTCTTGCCGACGCCGGGAGGTCCGACGAGGCAGAGGATCGGCCCCTTCATCTTCCGGACGCGGGTCTGGACGGCCAGGTATTCGAGAATGCGCTCCTTGACCTTCTCAAGCCCGTAATGATCCGTATTCAGGATCTTTTCCGCGGCCTTGATGTCTTTTTTGACGCGTGAACGCTGGCCCCATGGAATGCTCAGTATCCAGTCGAGGTAGTTGCGCACGACGGTGGCCTCGGCCGACATCGGGCTCATCGACTTCAGCTTTTTGAGCTCCTGCGTCGCCTTTTCCCTCGCGTCCTTCGACAGCTTGGTTTTCTCGATCCGCTCTTCGAATTCGCCCGCCTCGTCGCGGCCGTCTTCGGTTTCGCCCAGTTCTTTCTGGATCGCCTTCAACTGCTCGTTCAGATAGTACTCGCGCTGCGTCTTCTCCATCTGCCGCTTTACGCGGTTGCGGATACGCTTTTCGACCTGCAGGACGCCGATTTCGGATTCCATGAAAGAATATGCGCGCTCCAGCCGGTCGGCGGGGGAGACGAATTCCAGCAGCTCCTGCTTTTCGGAGATCTTCAGGGCAAGATGCGACGCAATCGTATCGGACAGCTTGCCCGGGTCCTCGATCTGGTTGAGCGAGACCAGTACCTCGGGCGGAATTTTCTTGTTGAGCTTGATATACTGCTCGAACTGCGTGACGACCGAACGGCTGAGCGCTTCAAGATCCTTGCTGTCATCGACAGTATCCTGAAGAAGCTCTGCTTCAGCCTGGAAGAAGTCCTCGTTCTCCGTATAGCGGACGATCTTTGCACGCTGGCTGCCCTCGACCAGCACCTTCACGGTGCCGTCAGGCAATTTCAGCAGTTGCAGCACCGTGCCGATGGTGCCCATTTCATAGATATCTTCGACCGTAGGATCGTCCTGCCCGGCGTTTTTCTGCGCCACGAGCAGGATCTGCTTGTCGTCCTGCATAACGTCTTCAAGCGCTTTTACGGACTTATCCCGACCGACAAAGAGTGGCACGATCATATGCGGGAAAACAACAATGTCCCGCAATGGAAGTACCGGAAAAATCGCTGTTTTGGCGGAATCCGACATATCAATTCTTTCCTGTCTACGCTGTTGCGGCAGGCACGTAACAGTGCGCCGCGTCTATTACTAAGATGGCTCGCACTGGCGTGAAATCAAGCTGGGGCGAGTCAGGCTGTCGTTCCGCTCTCTTCACGCGTGTCGGCGTAGATATAGAGCGGCTGGGCACGGCCTTCGACAACCTCCCCATTGATCGCGATTTCCTCCACGCCTTCGAGACCCGGCAATTCGTACATCGTCTCAAGCAGGATGCTCTCGAGAATGGAACGCAGACCGCGCGCGCCCGTCTTGCGCTTGATGCCCTTCTGCGCGATAGCGGACAGCGCATCATCGCTGAACGTCAGCTTAACGTCCTCCATCTCGAAGAGCCGGCTATACTGCTTGATCAGCGCGTTCTTCGGCGTGGTCAGAATTTCTACCAAGGCGCTTTCATCGAGATCCTCGAGGGTTGCGAGAATGGGCAACCTTCCGACAAATTCCGGGATAAGACCGAAACGCAGCAAATCTTCGGGTTCCACATCGCGGAGAATGTCTCCCGTGGAACGGTCATCGGGACTGCGAACGTCTGCGCCGAAGCCGATTCCCGCGCCCACGCCGCGCTGGCCGATGATCTTGTCGAGCCCGGCAAATGCGCCGCCGCACACGAACAGGATATTCGTTGTGTCCACCTGCAGGAATTCCTGCTGCGGGTGCTTGCGGCCGCCCTGCGGGGGCACGGATGCCACTGTTCCTTCCATGATCTTCAGAAGCGCCTGCTGAACGCCTTCGCCTGAGACGTCACGGGTAATCGACGGGTTGTCCGACTTGCGGGAAATCTTGTCCACTTCATCGATGTAGACAATCCCGCGCTGGGCGCGTTCCACGTTGTAGTCGGCAGACTGCAGAAGTTTGAGGATAATATTTTCGACATCCTCGCCGACATAGCCGGCCTCGGTCAGCGTCGTCGCATCGGCCATCGTAAACGGCACGTCGAGAATGCGCGCAAGCGTCTGCGCCAGAAGCGTTTTACCGCAGCCGGTCGGCCCGATCAGGATGATATTCGACTTTGCAATCTCGACATCGCCGTTCTTCTGGCCATGCGACAATCGCTTGTAGTGGTTGTGAACCGCAACCGAGAGCACGCGTTTCGCGTGAGACTGGCCGATCACATAATCATCCAGAACGCTGCAGATTTCCTTCGGTGTCGGCACGCCTTCGCGCGATTTGACGAGGGTGGTCTTGTGCTCTTCGCGAATAATATCCATGCACAGTTCGACGCATTCATCGCAGATGAAGACAGTCGGGCCGGCAATCAGTTTCCTGACTTCGTGCTGGCTCTTGCCGCAGAAAGAACAATAGAGAACGTTTTTCGAGTCGCCACTGACGGACTTGCTCATAGATATCCCTGAAAGAGTAGGTGGTGTCTGCACATGTTAACCAAGCCTGCACCAACCGTCCATCCGCAAACCGGTTGTGAAAGACGGCAGATTTCCTCGGCTCGTACGCGCATTCCGGAACTTCTCATATAGGTCGTGATTCTATCCCGTATAGGTGCATTGTGCCTCGAGAGACATCAACAATGTCTTAACGAAAGGTAACGAATCCGATCAATCTTTCTTCTTATCGGCAGCGCCGTCAGCGTCCGACGGGATCGGGCGATCAGAAACGACCTCGTCGATAATGCCGAAAGTCTTGGCGTCTTCCGGTGCGAGAAAACGGTCCCGTTCCATGGCTTCTTCAATAACATCAAGCTTCTGGCCGGTGTGCTTCACGTAGATTTCGTTCAGACGCGCACGCAGGGAGAGGATTTCCTTGGCATGGATCTCGATATCCGTCGCCTGCCCTGAAAACCCGCCCGAAGGTTGATGGACCATGATTCGGGAATTCGGCAGAGAATAACGCTTTCCGGCGGCGCCGGCCGCCAGCAACAGCGAGCCCATGGACGCAGCCTGCCCCATGCACACGGTCGAAACTTCCGGCCGGATATACTGCATCGTGTCGTAAATCGCGAGGCCGGCAGTCACCAGACCGCCCGGCGAGTTGATATAGAACGAGATATCCTTGGTCGGGTTTTCCGATTCAAGGAACAGCAACTGGGCGCAGATCACGCTGGAAACGTGATCTTCCACCGGTCCTACCAGGAAGATGATCCGCTCCTTCAGGAGCCGCGAATAAATATCATAGGCGCGTTCGCCGCGGTTGGTCTGCTCAACCACCATAGGGACGAGAGCGTTCATGTGGGTTTCGTTACCGGGGTACATTCGATCTCCAGCGATGTTGTGGCATCCCCCGTCTATCGGGTCTGCCGGTTTCAACCTTCAGGTCGTCATCCCAACCTTGACTGCCTATTTGCCTTTGGCGGCTTTTTTCTTTTTCGCCTTCTTGGCCTTGCCTTTTTTCTCCGCGCCGCCGTCCTGCTCCGGATCGGCGAGCAGTTCTTCCGTGGTCACGGAGCGTTCGGTCACTTTTGCGAGCTCCAGAATATAATCGATGATCTTTTCTTCAAAGATCGGCGCCTGCAATTCCTGCATCGCCTGCGGATTCGACTGGTAATACTGCATAACCATCGCTTCCTGCCCCGGGAAACGCTGCGCCTGCTGCGCCATCGCCCGGTTCAGGTCATCCTGACTGACAGTCAGGTTGTTCGCCCGCCCGATTTCGGACAGCAGCAAGCCGAGCCGGATCCGGCGCGCCGCGATTTCGCGGTAGCGTTCGCGCAGCTCGTCATCGGACTTGCCCTTGTCGTCTTCGTCGAGCTGGTCCTTCTCCTTGGCTTCCTCAAGCTGCTTCCAGATACCTTCGAATTCCGCATCCAGCAGTCCCGGCGGGACGTCGAAATCGGCCTTCTCCGCCAACTGGTCCAGCAAATCGCGTTTCAGACGACCACGCGAAACCTGCGTGTACTCGTTGCCGATCTGATCACGGACCATCGTTTTGAGAGCGTCAAGATTTTCCGCACCGAGGGACGCTGCGAACTCGTCGTTGATTTCGACGGCGGCCGGTATGCGGACCTCTGTGACTTCGACGTCAAATACCGCCGCTTTGCCTTTGAGGTTTTCGGCCTGGTAATCAACCGGAAAGGTCACGTTGACCTCTTTTTTGTCGCCGGCCTTTGCGCCGATCAACTGGTCCTCAAAGCCCGGAATAAAACGTCCGCTGCCGAGCTCAAGCTCCATCCCGTCGGCCGAACCGCCATCAAAAGCCTCGCCGTCGATCTTGCCGACGAAGTTCATGACGACCTGATCACCGCTCGCCGCGGCGCGCCCTTCCTCGGCGGCAAATGTCTTCTGCTGCTCCGACAGGCGCACAAGTGACTGCTCGACATCCTCGTCGGGAATATCGGCCGTCAGCTTTTCAAGCTCGATCGTGCCGAAATCGATCGGCGCAATTTCCGGAATCACTTCAACGGTGAGCTTGTACTCAAGGTCCACGCCATCTTCGAACGTCACCAGATCGATCTTCGGCTCCATGGCCGGACGAAGGTCTTTCTCTTCCACCGTCTTCTGGATGGTGTCCTGGATCGTCTGTTCCAGGATCTCGCCCCGGACGGCATCTCCATAGCGCTGTTTCAACACCGCCAGAGGCACCTTCCCGGGCCGGAAACCGGGAACATTTACCGAGGCACCGACCTCAGTCAGGCGGGTATTCATACGCCCCTGGATATCTTCCTTGGGAACAACGACTGAAAACTCGCGCCGCAAGCCTTCACTACTGGTTTCTGTAACCTGCATAAATCTCTCTTTCACCGTCGGCCGCTAGAACGACCAATTATATACGGGCCCGACCCGGGTCTTGTTATGGTGCGGGCGAAGGGACTCGAACCCCCACAGCTTTCGCCACCAGAACCTAAATCTGGCGTGTCTACCAATTCCACCACGCCCGCAGAACGAGGCTCACACCTAATGCTCACGTCGGATTCCGTCAACCAAAGCAAATGGTGGCGGGGGTCTACATCAATCGGACCGCCCGGGCAAATGGTATCATCGGGTCTGGTTAACGCCCTGCCCGGCTAATCCAGCCGCCGGACACATGCCCGCGCCGCGGCGTCGAGAATCGCATCGGAATCGATTCCGTAATAAGCATAAAGATCCTGCAAATCGCCGGACTGGCCGAACGCATCGACGCCAAGCGGGTAGATCCGGTGCCCCGCGACCGATCCAAGCCAGCCGAGCGTCGCGGAGTGCGCGTCACAGACGGTCACCAGCGCCGCATCGTCCGCCAATACGTCCAGCAGACTTTCCACATGGGCATTCGCCGACCGATTCCCGGCCCGACGGGCCTGGCGGGCGGCGATCCAGTCCGAATGCAGACGGTCCGGCGACGTTATCGCCAGAAGACCGGCCCCCGGAATGTCCTCAAGGATGTCCTGATGGGCCGCAATCGCTTCCGGCGCAATCGCGCCGCAATAGGCGATTACCAGTTCCGTACCGGTCTCCGGCGGTTTGAGCCAGTAGCCGCCCCGCGTCACCTGAGCGCGGAGTTCTGCGGTCATCTCCCGATCCGGCTGGTCCAGCACGCGCGTGGACAGACGAAGCGCCACGGACCCGCCGTCGTCGGCCTGCATGTATTCAAAGCCCCAGCGCATGATTTCCGCCAGTTCGTCGACATATGCCGGTTCGAAAGACGCCATGCCGGGCTGCGCCAGCGTAATCAGCGGCGTTTCCGAGGATTGGTGCGCGCCCCCCTCGGGCGCAAGCGTAATCCCTGACGGCGTCGCGACAAGCATGTAGCGGGAATCCTGGTAGCAGCCGTAATGCATCGCATCCAGCCCGCGCCGGATAAACGGATCGTAGACCGTCCCGATCGGCAGCAGCCGCGCCCCGAACATGCTTGCAGACAGACCGAGCGCGGAGAGTTGGAGGAACAGGTTGGTTTCGGCGATCCCGAGCTCGATATGCTGTCCGCGCGGCGACATCTGCCACTTCTGCGCTGAAACTACAGCTTCCTGCGCGAACGTATCGGATGCTTCGGACCGGCTGAATATCCCGCGACGATTGACCCACGGCCCCAGATTGGTCGACACGGTAACGTCCGGCGAGGTTGTGACGATCCGGTCCGACAGTTCGGTCTCGCTTTGCGCGATCTGGTTCAGTACCCGTCCGAACCCGTCCTGGGTGGACATTTTCGGTCGACGCTCGACGTCGAGGCGCGACGGTATTTCGATCTTCGGCGTCTCGAAGCGGCGGGGATATTCCTGCGCGAACGGTACTTTCCCCAGGAAATCCGCCATCGCATCGGGATCGACATCGAGCCCCGCAAACCTCTCCCATTCGGCGCCGGGCGCGATATTCATTGCTTCCCGGAACGTATCCATCTGTTCGACGTTCATCAGTCCCGAATGATTGTCCTTGTGACCTGCAAAGGGCAGCCCGAAACCCTTCACGGTGTAACCGATGAAACATGTCGGGATATCGTCTGTAACGCCGTGAAAGGCCTCCAACGACGCGTCCAGATCGTTGCCGGCAAGGTTTGTCATCAGGCGATGCAGCGACTCGTCGTCATGGTCGTCAAGGATCGATTTGATGCCCGATACACCGTTCAGGTCGCGTTTCAGATGCTCGCGCCAGGCCGCGCCGCCCTTGAACGTCAGCGCCGAATAAAGCGAGTTCGGGCAGGTATCTATCCAGTCGCGCAGGGTGTCGCCGCCCGGATTCGCAAAGGCCGCCTCCAGCAGCTTGCCGTATTTCAGCGTTACAACCCGCCAGCCCATGTTCTCGAAGAGACGGTCTATACGGCCGAAAATGCGGTCCGATATCACCGAATCCAGGCTCTGGCGGTTATAGTCAATGACCCACCAGACGTTCCTGATGTCCTTTTTCCAGCCCTCCAGCAGGGCCTCATACATATTGCCTTCGTCGAGCTCCGCATCGCCGACAAGGGCGATCATCCGCCCCTCGCGCAGGCCCTCGCGCGCCATGCCTTTCAGGCGGACGTAGTCCTGAACGATAGACGAGAAGACCGTATGGGCGGCGCCGAGACCGACCGACCCGGTGGAGATATCGACATCGTCGACATCCTTTGTCCGGGACGGGTACGACTGTGCCCCGCCGAAAGCCCGCAGCTGCTCGATTTTTTCCCGTGTCTGATTGCCGAGAAGGTATTGAATTGCGTGAAAAACAGGCGACGCATGGGGTTTGACGGCTACCCGGTCCTGCGGACCGAGGACGTCGAAATACAAAGCCGTCATCATCGTCGCGACCGATGCGCTCGATGCCTGATGGCCGCCGACTTTCAGTCCGTCGCGTGAGGGGCGGACATGATTGGCGTTATGGATCATCCAGCTCGACAGCCAGAGAACCTTGCGCTCCAGCGCCCTGAGCGCCGCCATTTTTCCCGGTTCGCTCTCCGGCTCCAATATGTCCGTCGAACCGGCTTCGTAGTGCTGCATATCCGTCGCCATCTCTTCCCGCTCCCGTTCAGATAATGCGCGATAATAGCGCCCGTCAGCGCGCGATATCTTGCGAACTGCGTATCAAAATACGCGATCTGCGCAATTTTTATGTCATATCATTCAGATTTTTGGCATATAATGTGGAAATGGAACTGGATACAATCGACATCCGAATTCTGGACCGCCTTCAGCGCAACGGGCGGATGAGCAACGTCGAACTTGCCTCCGCCGTCGGCCTGTCTCCGTCGCCATGCCTGCGACGGGTGCGTGAACTGGAAAGTGCGGGGGTTATCGACCGGTACGCGGCGATCCTGGATCAGCGTTCCGCCGGCTTCGCGCTCAGCGTATTCGTCCAGGTCACCCTGGAGCGTCAGGTCGAAAGCGCGCTCGAAGCTTTCGAGCGGATCATCGCCGCAAGGCCGGAGGTCATGGAATGCTACCTGATGACCGGAGATTCGGATTATCTGCTGCGTGTCGTCGTCCCGGATGTGACCGCTTATGAAAGTTTCCTGAAAAACCATCTCACACGCATCACAGGCGTTTCGAGCATCAAGTCGAGCTTTGCGCTCAATCGGGTGAAGTATGAAACCGCCCTGCCCCTCGGGCCCGACAGACAAGCCTGACCCTGCACCAGACCTATTGACACCAGACCTGCAGTCTAGGCTTTCAGGGCCGATACGCGTTCGCGGTACTGGTCGGCAAAAGACTTCAGGGCAAGCATCCGTCCGCCGCCATCGAACTGGCTCTGGTTGGGCCTTCTGAAACTGACCTGAAACCGGACATGGGGAATACCGTAAGAGTCAGCGCCCACAGAAAGCACCTGGGCAGTCTCGACCATCCGATCGCGATGCACCCGTTGAAAAGTGGATCCCGCACGCACGTATTCCAGATTTCTTCCCCGTTTGAAGAAGAAACTATTGAACGAACGCCCGCTATCTTTCTTCAACCAGTTCATAACCTCTTGCTTCTCTTTGGACATTCAAGCCACCGTCCGCCTCTGCCGAAGTGTATAAAATACCTTTTAAAAAACAGTTAAGACTGACCGCCTACCTATTGTTTTATAATACTTATTACAAATTATCCACACACGCAAACGCTGATTACGAAAAAGCTTTACGGGCGGCATCGGAATCGATCACGCGCTAGAACTTGCCTGCCATCTTCTGAAGCCGGCCAAGCGACGCTGGAATTCCCGCGCAAATGTCTTCCGCGACGAGGCCGGGGCCGAATGCGGTGGCGATCTCGCCCGAAAGCCATGCCGCGGCGGCGGCGGACTCGAATGGCGGCATTCCCTGTGCCATCAATCCGAGAATGGTACCGGCCAGGACGTCACCCGCACCCGCTGTCGCAAGGGTGGGCGGCGCATTGAAATTGATCGCGGCCCTGCCGTCAGGCGCCGCAATGACGGTATCCGCCCCTTTGAGCAGGACCACCGCATTTGCCAGCTTCGCCGCTTTCCGGGCACGGGTCAGCTTGTCGCCGGTCATCTTGAACAGTCGCGAGAATTCCCCCTCATGCGGCGTGAGAACCGCCCTTGTCCCATCCAATGCGGCGAAAAGTTCGCCCGGCGCATCCCTGAAGGCCGTCAGCGCATCTGCGTCGATCACCAGCATTTTCCCCGCCTGCGCGGCGGCGATTACGATATCGTGGGTGGTCCGGGTCACCCCGCCCCCGGGACCGATCAACACCGCGTTTTTTCTATCATCGTCGAGAATCTCGGCGAATTCCTCGGCTGTCCTGAACGGCAGGGTCAGAAGCCCCGGGGCATCCGCCGTGTATTGCGAGAGAACCTCCGGGCGGCCGGCTACCGTCACCAGTCCGGCGCCCACCCGCCGGGCGGCCCACGATGCCAGTCTGCCGGCACCCGTCATGGCGGAGCCACCGGCAATCACGGCATCTCCGCGTGTATACTTGTGCGCCTCCGCGCGCGGCCAGGGAAAATCGGACAGCCACAGCCCCGGCGTATTCGCATGCGTCCTGGGCTTTATGATATCGAGGACATCTTCGGGAATGCCGATATCCGCAACCACCACCTCGCCCGACCGGGAGCGTCCCGGCATCAGCAAATGTCCGGGTTTCCTGCGGAAAAACGTCACCGTCAGGTCGGCAAACACCGCGCTGCCCAGAACCATGCCTGTATCGCCGTGCACACCGCTTGGCACGTCCACCGCGACACAGGGAATATCCGTGTTCGCGAGCGCAGAGATAAACGCCAGCCCGGCACCGTCAAGCGGGCGCGTGAGCCCGGCGCCAAACAGCGCATCGACAACGAGGCCTGCCCCTTCAAGTACCTCGATCGAAAGCGGGACGATTTCACCGTCCCAGCGGTCGGCATTCAAACGGGCATCCCCCTGAAGGGCTTCCCTGGCACCAAGCAGCGCCAGTGTTACCGGCCAGCCGGCCGCCTTCAGCAGGCGCGCAACAACGAAACCGTCCCCGCCGTTATTGCCTGGACCGCATGCGATCAGCACGGGACGGCTTGCCCATCGCCGCCGGATTTCAGCCACGACGGCCGCACCGGCCGCCTCCATCAGGCAGTCGCCGCTGATGCCACCGGAAATAGCGGCGCGGTCGGCATCATACATTTGCGCCGTCGTCAGAAGTTCATGGTGATAGGCGCCTGCCATCTCGTCTCCTTTGCCACGCCGGGCTGTACTGCCCCCGGATAGGCTCCCGTCTTCGGGTCCGTATCCCTTGACACAATCCGGCCTTCCCCCTATCCGCGGAAGACAAACCATTTATAGGGGGCAACCGCCATGGATTACACGAATATCAGGTTTAGCATCGAAAACGGCATTGCACATCTCGTGCTCGCCCGGGACGATATCCGCAACGCGTTCTCAGAACAGGATTTTACCGACGAGATCGTCGACGCCATCGAACGCACACAGCTCAGCGATGAGGCACGCGTGCTGGTCCTGTCCGCCGAAGGCTCCGCGTTTTCCGCGGGCGGCAATATCAAGGATATGAGGGACAAGAAAGGGATATTCGGCGGTGGGGCCGCCGGCACGCGGCGCGGCTATATCGAGGGTATCCAGAAAGTGCCAAAGGCCCTCTACACCCTTGATATTCCCTCAATTTCCGCTGTCCAGGGTCCTGCCGTCGGTGCCGGTTGCGATCTTGCGCTTTACTGCGACATCGTCATCGCATCGACCAGGGCAAAGTTCGGGGAAACGTTCATCAATGTCGGCATTATCCCGGGCGATGGCGGCGCCTGGATCGTGCCGCGCCGCGTCGGTCTGCAGCGCGCCGCAGAACTCATCTTCACCGGCAGGATCGTCGAAGGTCCCGAAGCGGCCGAAATCGGACTCGCACTTGAATGCGTCGAACCTGACGAGCTGATGCCAAGAGTCATGGGCCTTGCCGGGACAATCGCCAGCCGACCGCCCGTCACCGCCCGCATGCTGAAATCGCTTCTCCGCCAGTCACTGAGTTCCGGGCTGTTCGACTTCCTCGATAACTGCGCCGCACTGCAGGCGATTTGTCACACCACCGACGATCATCTCGAAGCGGTCACCGCGATGCTTGAAAAGCGGGATCCGACCTTCGAAGGCAGGTGAGCAGATACGTCCCCTATCCGGCAACATGTGCCGCCCGGTCGTCACTTTCAGCCCCCGACCGGGCGCTCGCCGGAGAGATAAATCGACAAGCAATTGTTTTATATGATCTTTTTTCCTGGCACGATTCCTGCATTGAAAAAGCCGACATTTCAAATTCAGGAGCAAAAGATGCAAGCCGCCACAGCCGACGCTTTCTCGGGCATGCCCATGCCGGCCGACATGATCGCCAACAATCAGGACGACCAGCCTGAAAACCAGATTGCCGAAGACGATCTCGTCGGCGAAATGATGATCGGTTTCGACAGGCTTCGGCGCATGTCGCACACCGAGCTCCGCGACGTTATCGGGACGCGGGTTGCCCTGCTCGAAAACGAGCTCCGTGGACGCGAGGAACGCCGCCAGGCGATCGATACGGCGAAATCCGCTTCCCAGATTCTGGATTTCCGGCGCGAACGCGCTAAACGCATTCACCGCCAGGTGAACCGGGGCAGCGCGATCGCCGCGATCGCCAGCACGTTCCTTATTGTCGCGATTATGGTCTGATCACGCGGCCTGCTTCGCCTGTTCCAGATGGGTCACGATTTCATCGACACCCAGTACGTCCGCGTATTTGTGGTGAAGGTCGAATAGATTCACCTTGTGGGACAATAGAGACCGGTCGAATACGCATTCCTCTGCGAGCGTGACATGGTAGCCCGCGGAATAGGCGTCGACCGCCGATGCGCGGACGCAGCCTGACGTGCTCTCGCCGCAAACGATCAGGCTTTTTACGCCAAGCCGGTTCAGTTCGGGCAATATTGGCGTGCCGTAAAAGGCACTCGCCCGCTCCTTGACGATCATGATGTCGCCATCCTGAGGCGCAAATGCCTCGAAAATATTGTAGTCATCGTCGCTGCTGGCGAGGCCTGCCTGCCGGTTCGTCGCGACGACGGTCGATGTCATCGGCGCCGTCGTATAGACCACGGGAATTCCCGCGCTTCGCGCAGCGGAAAACAGGGCTTTGGTCGGCTCCACGGCCTCCCATGCATATTTTCCGCAGGAACTCGGGTATTCACCGATAATTTCGTGGGGCTCCTTCGCGCCGCCACGATAGACCAGATTATACAGGTCGATTGCGAGAAGCGCCGGCCGCTCGCCGACAAAAAGCTCCCGGTGATAGGGTTCGTAAACCCGAAGGATTTCATCAGAAACGATATCGCGCCAGCAATGGTCTTCGAAGTCACGCGCCACTTGCCGTTCTCCTCTGTTTTATTTGATCCATGCGGGCTTCAACCTCCGCCCGGGACAGAAAGCCGCGCTCCTCCGCCATGGCGAGCAGGGCGATCACCCTAATTTCGTAGTAGGTTACGCTATCATATACCTCTTCGCCCAATTCTTCGATTTTCCGGCGTTGTTCATGCAGCCTGTAGCTGTCGCCAAGCGCATTCCGAAGGGCATCGGTGAGCGTTCCCCAGGATGGCGGGGCGCCGCTCTCCGTCGAAACGGGGGCGCGGTGACGCGGATCGCCCCCGATGTCGTGGTAGCCACGTCGCGTGTCGGTCAAAGTATTCAACTCCTGTCAGTCTGTTCAGGTTCGCGCCTCAAGCGATAAACGATCGGCACAGGAACGTCACCCGGCGACGCGGCTGGAACGGTAAATGGCCCTGTGCGCCGGAAGCGTAAACATGACTTCCGTGCCGGAACCGAACGTGCTTGAGAGGCGGAAAGTTCCCCCATGCATCTCAACCAGCGATTTCGACAATGGCAGGCCGAGCCCGGTCCCGCGCGCGTTATCGATCGTCGGCTGCTCGACCCGCCCGAACGGTGCGAGAACATGCTGAATGTCCTCGGGCGCAATACCGATCCCGGTATCGCTCACGCTGAATTCCGGCTCGCCGTCATCATTTATGTCGACCTTTACGCATATCCGGCCGCCTTCCGGCGTAAATTTGAAAGAGTTGGAGAGAAGATTCAGCAATACCTGGCGCAGCCGGATTTCGTCCGCCTGCAGGATGGGGAATTCCGGGGCTATCTGGACGGTCAGATCGAAATTGCCTTTCTGGATCGCCGGCGCCGCGATCCGCATCGTTTCTTCCATCATATTGCCGACATTAATTTCCTTTTCATCGACGACGATATTGCCCGTTTCGATCTTGGAAAGGTCGAGAATGTCTTCAATCAGTTCCAGAAGATGCGTGCCGCTGGCGTGAATGTCCTTGCTGTATTCGTGGTATTTTTCATGATTCATCGGACCAAAAATTTCATCGCGCAGGACTTCGGAATACCCGATGACAGCATTCAACGGAGTGCGCAGTTCGTGACTGACATTCGCCAGAAAATAGGATTTGGCGCGGTTTGCGGCTTCCGCTTCATCCTTCGCGGCCTGTAGGGCCTGACGCGCAAGTGTGCGCTCCGTAATATCCTGGAAAACGCCATCCCAGATGACCCCGCCATTCGGGTATGGCCGGGGGCGCGCCACACTTCTCAACCATACCTGATGACCGGTGCTCGAAAAGACAGGCGCCTCGATCTCGAAGGGCGTCATTTCCCGTGCCGACATTTCGATCGCCTCGCGAATTCGGCTCCTGACTTCAAACGGAACGATCTCCATCAGCAGTTCCGGCGATTCAACGACCTCCTCCGCCTCGACCCCAATCATTTCCTTGATGCCGCGCGAAATGAACGGATATGAAATGTTGCCTTCCGCATCCATCAACCGCTGGTATATCGCGCCCGGAAAATTCGACACTGCCGCGGCAAGCCGCCTCTCGGTCTCCTCGAGCGCAGCCTGGGCCCGGATTCGCGTTGTGACATCGCGCATCGTCGTCAACAGAGCGTCTTCGCCGAACCAGAGGATGCGCACTGACGAGACATCGACGTCAATGACTGACCCATCCAGACGCCGCCGTTTCTGGTACTCAATCTGAGCGCGTTGCCCCGCTGTGCCGGGTCCGCTCGATCGCATTTCGGGCGCATCCTCTTCGCCGGGAATTCTCAGCTGCCGCCTCGACATACCGACGAGATCCGTCTCCGACGTCGCCCCGAACAACCTTGCCGATGCCTCGTTTGCATACACGATCTTGTCGTCGCAGCTCACCATCATTGCATCCGGGGACCCCTCGACCACACGACGGTAAAGTTCCTCCCGCTCCGCGAACTCCGCTTCGCGCCGTTTAATGTCGGTAATATCGCTATAGACCGCCACAACCCGTCCGTCAGCGACGCGCCGCTTCGACTGCCTTACCCAACGGCCATCCGCCCGCCGCATCTCAGTTGTTGCCGGCAGCTTTCGATGACGGTCCAAAGCTCGCAAAACGACTTTCTGCACTTCGGGGTGGTCAGCGGGAAGTTTCATTTCCCATCGCGTTTGTTCACGAACCATGTCTTCGAATTTTGTGTTCGTATCGATTTTTCCCCTGACATGAGGCCAGACACGATCAACATAATTCTTGTTGTGGAACTCTATCCGCTCATCCTCGGTGAACACCGCGAATGCTTCCGGAATGCTCTCCACGGCATCGATAAGTCGCGCTTTCGCCAATTCGGCAGCGGAACGCTCTCTGATCAATGCTGCCTCTATTTCCCGTCTTTCGGTTGTGTCGTGCGCAATAATCATGACGGCGGCATCGTTTTTCCACGTTACGGGCACCATCATTGTCCGCGCATGAAATACTGAATCGTCCAGCCGTCGCATGACAAATTCATGCGCATCCTGGGGAATACCGGCCATGAGACGTTTGTACCTGTTGCGGACAAGTTCGTGATCGTCCGGATCTATGAATCTTGTCAGCTGTTCCCCGATAAGCTCGTCCGGGCTTTTTGCTCCGAACATTTTTGCTCCGGCGGGGTTTACGAACACCAACTCCAGGTCGCGGTGAACATAGACCGCATCCGGACATATCTCGCCAAGGCTGCGATAGAGTTCCTCGCTGCGCCGTAATGCATCTTCTGCAACAATCCTGTCGGAAATATCGAAGGCCAACGAAAAACAACCGACGATTCTTCCATCTGGGCCGGTCTGCGGCACCAGCCGCGCCTCGATCTGACGTTCTTCACCGTCGGCCAGTTCGAACACGTTGCGAAGCGTAACCACCTCGCCGCCCAGCGTCCGCGCGACCGCCTCGCGAAACACGGAAAATGCCGCGGGGTCGATAATGTCTTCCACCAACTGGCCGATAATCGCATCGGTAGAAAGACCGAACCATTTTTCGTACGCTTCATTGATATATCGGTACCGCAACTGGTCATCGATATAGGCGATCAGGGCCGGCGTGGCATCGAGCGCATCGTTAATGACCTGCGCCGAGACAGCCCCCATTGAAACGGTGAAGTCTGTCCGATCCGCTCCGGCAAGATCGGTCCCGGCCCGAAGGGCACGCAGATGCCGCAACTCCGCGATCAGTTCCTGTCGGGACTTGTCCTCGTCGCGTTTGCCGTCTGCACCAATTGTCATCTCCTGAACTTAGCTGTATTCAGACAACCTTTCGAGACGTTTATGTCACTTCGCGCTGGTATGTCGCTCTGCGCCGGAGCGCGATGTTCCGGACCGGTTCGACCGTCTAGAATTGAATGCGCCTCCAATAACCGGGTTACCCGATCATGTCCGCCCCTGCCCGCCGACTGAGATTGTTCGCACCGGATCATGTCCCGGAAATCGTTCACGGCGCCGATCTGGCAGCGGTCTTTCTGAATGCTGTCGCCCATCTCGGCGAAGTCGTGGAATCCGGTGACGTTGTCGTCTTCGCACAGAAGATCGTTTCCAAAGCCGAAGGAAGAGCGATATCCCTTGCGAGCGTTTCCCCCGGCGCAGATGCCCGGGCACTGGCGGCCGAAACCGGCAAGGACCCGAGGATCGTAGAACTTATCCTTCAGGAATCCGATGAAATCGTCCGTAAGCGCGAGGGCCTGATTATCGCCCGTCACCGAAACGGTTGCGTGGCAGCCAATGCCTGTATCGACCTGTCAAATACCGGCGGTGGCGATATTGCAATGCTGCTGCCGGTCGACGCCGACCAGTCTGCCCGGAAGATTGCCGAGGATATCTTTGAAAAGGCCGGCGTAAGGGTCGGCGTGATTGTCAATGACAGCCTGGGACGCGCCTGGCGTGCCGGAACAACCGGAACGGCCATCGGCGTGCACGGCATTACCGCCCTACAGGACAGGCGTGGCACCACAGACCGCGCCGGCAATGTCTTGCAGACGAGCGAGATTGCCGTCGCCGACGAAGTCGCGGGCGCGGCATCCTTGCTGATGGGACAAGGCGATGAAAGCCTTCCCATCGTCGTCGTTCGGGGGCTGGACTGGGCGCGCGGGGACGGAAAAGCAGCCGACCTCGTCCGTCCCCGCGAACTCGATCTGTTCAGGTAGGCGGGAATGTTTCTCGCACTCGCAGGAGGTGTCGGCGGCGCAAAGCTCGCCCTCGGTCTCACGAAAGTCCTGTCTCCGGAAGACCTCATGATCGTGGTGAATACCGGCGACGATTTCGACCATCTGGGGCTTCGCATCTGCCCGGATATAGATACTGTCCTGTACACCCTCGGTGGAATCGCCAATCCGGAAACCGGCTGGGGACAGGCCGACGAAACCTGGAATTTCATGACGGCGCTGGAGCGCATAGGCGGCGAAACCTGGTTCCGGCTCGGAGACCGCGATCTCGCGACACATGTCGAACGCACGCGTCGCCTTCGGCAAGGCGAAACGCTTTCCGCCATCACCAGAGACTTTGCCCGCAGGTTCGGCATCCGCCACCGGGTCGTTCCCGGAACCGACGGGTCGCTCTCAACCATTGTCCGCACAGATCACGGCAATCTGGAATTCCAGGATTATTTCGTCAGACAGCAATGCGCACCCGCTGTCACCGGATTTGATTTCGCCGGTGCCAGGCACGCCAAGCCATCGGCCGCCATTTCGGAGGCGATCGAAAACGAAAAAATAGAGGCAATTATAATCTGTCCGTCCAATCCCTATGTCAGCATCGCGCCGATCCTCGCCGTGCCGGCAATCTCGGACTTTGTCTCCAACGCCGGCATTCCCGTTGTCGTCGTTTCGCCAATCGTCGCCGGGCTGGCGATCAAGGGTCCCGCCGCCAAGATTATGGCGGAACTGGGTATCCCGCCATCCGCGCTGTCGATTGCCGAACATTACCGGGCCATCGCCACCGCCATTGTTATCGACACGGCGGATTCCGGTGTGTCGGCGTCTATTCAGGAACTGGGGATGGCGCCGCTCGTGACCAATACCATCATGAAAACCGACACCGACAAGACGCGCCTCGCCGGGGAAATAATCGCCTTTCTTCGCTCTTCCAGAGAAGACGGTTAGCCAGCTTGTATCGGAACACACCATGACGACGACGGCCACTCACGACGCGAATATCGTGATCCCCGTAAAGGGGATTACCTCCGGGAAATCCCGCCTTGACGGTGTCCTGTCGCCCGATGAACGATCAGAGCTGAACCGATACCTTGCCGAACATACGCTTGAAGCCGCGACAGCAGCAGCACGCACATTCCACGCGATCGCCAGGGTTTATGTGATCAGCCCCGATCCCGATGTTGTCGAAATAGCAGCGTTGTACTCGGCGCATTTTTACCGGCAGTCATCCGTGGGTTTGAACAAGGGACTTGCGGAAGCCGTCCCGCTTTTACCCCGATGCCGGACCGTTTTCCTTGCCGCCGACCTTCCGGATCTGACCAGGCACGATATTCGTCCACTGCTTGAAACGGTCGGCATCGGCATCGCCCCGGACGAGGCTCTGGTCGGGACAAATGCCATCAGTGTCCCCCTGCCCGGAACACTGGCCTTTCAGTTCGGGCCGCAAAGCGCCGAATTGCATTGCCAATCAGCGGAGAAAACAGGCCACCCGGTGCAGCTAATCAAGCGCCCGGGCCTGGCATTCGATCTCGACGAGAAAGATGATTTAATCCGGCTCAACGGGTGGCAGCGCGGATTCAATCCGCGTAATCTTGGAGAGTAAGTATTTCACCCCTCGCAGGACGACCCGGGCGGTTTTAAACCTTCACGCCGGCCGGCAGTGTGTATTTCGAAAGGAAAAAAAATGTCTGATCAGATCGGGGCCTCGCACATTCTTCTCATGTTCGACGGATCGCTTCGCTCGACCGCGACACGATCGCAGGAAGAGGCGCAGCAAAAAATTGCAGAATTGAAAGCGGAGATAGACGACGGTAGCGACTTTGCCGAGGTCGCACGCCAGAATTCGGATTGCCCGTCTTCTGCCCAGGGCGGAGATCTGGGCAGCTTCGGACGGGGCATGATGGTGCCGGAATTCGAAGACTGCGCCTTTGCCCTTGATGTCGGCGCGACAAGCGATGTGGTTACGACCGATTTCGGCTATCACCTGATCAAACGCACCAGCTGAACCTTTCTCAGTGCGGTGAGGCTCTGCTTCGACTGAACTTTTCAATCAGCCCAGATGATATGGCATCTGCACAGGGCCGTCATACTGATCTGCTTTCTGATTTTCAGGATCGAACCGGTTCTGGACGAAGGTCCCTGAACGCTGGCTGCGGACGATAAAACCGATCGTGCGTTGATCGGTATTGGTCTCCTGATGAATCTCCCACGGCGGAACGAAATCGATATAGCCCGGCACCACATCGTGGGTACCGGCCTCCTCCAGCGTTGCCGTATCGGTCACTTGCGGGCCCCCATCTGTGCGCGTGAACCGGGTCACGCTCTCTGCACCCTCAAGTACACCGTAAAGCGTCCACGACTTGCCATGGTCGTGAACCGACGTCTTCAGGTTCGGCGCCTTTATCAGGGCATTCAGGACAAAGCCGTAATCCGGATCTTCATAGAACAGCAGGTTTCCCGGTTTGCCCTCGACGGCAAGGCTGTCCGGCCAGGTCTTCGCCTGAGATTTTAATTCCTCATCCGCCAGCAGATCCCGAAGATGATCGCATGCCCGTGTCCAGACTTCCCGTTCGTCCAGCCCCTGCGAGAATAAATCGCGCACCTGCGCAACAAAGGTTTCAGCCGCGGGAATCATTTCCGGTCGTGTCGAGATTTGCGTGGCCATGACTGTCTCATCCTGTTCTGCAGTTGTCAGGTATAGCGGAATTTCTTTCTAACCGCTTCAATCATCGTCTACAAATAGGGCGAACTTGCAAACCGCCTAATGGGGAAGACATGTATTACGACTTCGTTCCGATGCCGGAACGCAAACCGCTGAAATGGCCTAACGGTGCCCGCCTCGCCGTTATCGTAACCTTCAATCTGGAATACTGGGACCTGACCAAGGACACCGAAGGCCCCTATTATGCCGGCGGTCCGGCAATCCTCCCCGACCCCCTGCCCGGCAACGTTGCCGACATCCCCAATTTCACCTGGCGGGAATACGGCCAGCGTGTCGGCATCTGGCGCCTGTTCGATATCGCCGAGCGCGCGGGAATCCCGGTCAGTTGCACGATGAACGCCAAAATGGGGCTTGAACGCCCGCAGGCGATCAAACACTGCGTCGACCGGGGATGGGAACTGGTCGCGCACAACTATGTCCAGTCCGACCTTTTGACGAACTACTATTTCGACGAGGAAGGCGAACGCGAACTCGTTCTGGAAACCCTGAAGGTATACAACGACGTCGTCGGAAAACCCGCCACTGGCTGGCTTTCATCATCGCTCCGCGGCAATCCCTCGACCGTCGAGATCCTCGCCGAGCAGGGCCTTCTTTATACAACCGACTACCTGAACGACGATCAGCCGTACCTGATCCATACGGATCACGGCCCGGTCGTCTCTATCCCCTATACGAATGAAGTGAACGATTTCATGATCTTCATGCGTCGCGGGAACACAACCGATGAGGCTTTCGACCTGTTCAAGGAACAATTCGATACGCTTTATGCCGAAGGCGCCACCAGCGGTCGGCTGATGAATCTCGGCCTGCATCCGCATGTCGTCGGACAGCCTTTCCGGGCACGCTGTGTCCGCGAATTTCTCGACTACGCAAAGCAGTTTCCGGATGTGTGGTGGACGACCCGCGAAGAGATCGCAAAGTGGTATCTGAAAAACCACGAAAGCCATATTCCGTCGAAAAAGCGCCGCAAGGGCAGGACGCAATCTCCGGAGAACCAGAAGCCGGAGAATCGCAAGAAGAAGGCCTGACCACCGCAGTCCGGTAAAACGAAAAAGGCTCCCCTTCCGGGGAGCCTTTTTCAGATCCGGTTTCCACAGATCAGGATTTACGACGGCCGCGCCGCGCAAGACCGAGGCCGAGAAGACCTATTCCGAACACGGCGACCAGTCCCGGTTCGGGCACTTCGGTATTCGTGATCGGGGCAGCGAAGGTGAGGTTCAGGTCCCAGTGACCGCTTAACCCGTCCATCAGGATCCAGGAAGAGCCGCCGAACTCGCTTGCATCCTTTGCGTTACCGCCCGGACCCCACTGGAACGAATATCCACCGGCGAAACCGGCAACGGTATATGTCGTGCTGTCGATTTCGATCGTGCCCGAAATTCCCTGGAAGAAATCAATATCCGGCGTATCGGTGCCGACATTGTAGCTCGCGCCATTCTCCTTCTTGTAATTGCCGGTCTCCGCAAAGTTGGAGAATGTCAGCTGGATATCGGCGGTCGTCCCGGCCGGGTTGATCGCAAATGCGCTGAAGCTGCCGGTCCAGTTGTTCGTATCGGCGTCGTCATCGTTCACGGTGAAAATGCCGGAGATATCGTAGTAGTTGCCACAGCTGGTGCCGGAAAAATTCTGATTGCCCGTCCACAAGCCGTGAGGTGCCGGCGTGCCGCCGGTGGAGCAGTTCGTGGCACTGGTGCTTTGCACGTTGTAAACAGTGGCGGCCTGCGATGTCGCCGATACCCCGGCCATCATCCCGGCGCCGACGAGAGCCGATGCAACCCACTTGTTCACGTTCAATCCGAAAACCGATTTAACCATCCTGCTGACACTCCCGTTGACACCCCGAGGTGCCGATTATTGATCTGCCACGATCAAGGCAATTTTCATGCCATTATTTTTATCCTTTTCCGCCAATGTTTTACCTGCCATCTGACCACCGGAAACCAAGAAACCGTAAAATATTCCGACACACCGGGAAGGTCGCCAGCGGCCCTGCCGACCCGGGCGGACCGACGCCCTTTATTGCGCCGCAAAAAATTATTGCATCGCGCAAATGATGCGTCCAAGCTAACGGCAACAGGGAATGCAAGAATATTGACCAAGCTGAAATCATCGGCCAAACAAGTGCTTTGGCCGTCCTTCCAAAGTCGAAAAGGGGTAACGTCGATGTTCAATCAGCGCGCCCCTGCCCGGCATCTTGCATCGCACTCCGGACACTTCAACAGTTCAACGGCATAGAACGAAATGCTTTTATTGCAGCAACTCATTAACGGGCTGATGCTCGGTGGTCTTTACGTGATGGTGGCCGTCGCCTTCACCCTGATAATCGGGATGCTCAACTTCCTGAACTTCACGATCCCGGCATTGTTCATGGTCGCGGCCATGATGATGTGGGCGGCCATGACGGGCAACCTTCCCTTCGGCAACGAGACACTGATCGGGATTTTCGGCGAAGCCAATATGTGGATCGCCGGCATTATCGTTGCGATTGTCGTGGTTTCGATCGCCTCGCTGATCATCGAGCGCTTCACCTATCGTTACATGAAGGCGAAATACGGCGATGCGACAGAGCATGCCCTGCCCCTGGTCAGCTCGCTCGGCTTCCTGATCATGTTCGAGCACATGGTGATCAGTGCTTACGGGTCCGATCCGCTCACCGTCATCTCGCCATTCGGAGACGCCACGTTCTCGATCGGTTCGATCCTGTTCAGCTATCCGCAGGTAATCAGCCTTATCCTGTCGCTCGGGATCGTCTTCTCGCTGAACTATATCATCCGCCGGACAAAGCTTGGACGGGCGCTGCGGGCAATTGCGGAACGCCCCGAAACGGCGACACTGATGGGTGTCGATGTGCTGCGGATCGTTCCCATTGTCTATGTAATCACCGGGCTTCTCTGCGCAATTTCGGGCGTTCTTTTCACCATCAATTACACCACCGTAGACGCCTATATCGGCGACACCGTTGCGACCGTTGCGATCGCCGGGATGGTGCTTGGCGGGCTTGGCAATGTCTGGGGTGCGGTTATCGGCGGACTGATAGTGGGTATCCTCGAAGTGTTCTCGATTTACATCGTCGGCGCCGACTTCGTGAAGGTGCCGATCTGGGGCCTGCTCCTGATCATCCTGATCTTCAAGCCGACCGGGCTGTTCGGCCATTCGGCAATCGGCAAGGGGAAATTCTGAGATGAGCGGCTATCTTGAGTCCCAGGTCGTCATCCTGTGCCTGAGCATCATTTATGCCTATGGCATTTTCCTGCCCGCCGCGTCCGGCCAGCTGAATCTGGGCGCCGCCGGCTTTATCACGCTCGGCGCCTATGCAAGCGGCTGGTTCAACCTTTCAGACGGACTGGGACTGCCGCTATACGCCAGTATTGCCCTTTCCATGCTGTTCACCGGCGCGATCAGCTTCATGATCGCCTTCCCCATACTGAGGACACGTGGCGTGTATATGGTGCTGGCCACCTTTGCGTTCGCCGAGGTCGTTTCCGGCCTGACAATCAATATGGAGTTTCTCGGCGCCGCCGCCGGCATGCCCGTCGACGCCCATGTGCCGGTCACAGGGCTCGTGATTGCCGCAATTGCCGTCATTCTGTTCGGTTTCTACTTCATGTCCACCCGGCTCGGCCTGGCGCTGCGGTCGATCCATGACGACGAGAGCGTCTCCATCCTGTTTGGCGTCAATGTCCGTCTGGCGAAAGTTACGGCCTTCACCGTCGGCGGGATGCTCATGGGGCTCGGCGGCGCGCTGTATGGACATCACTACAATTACATCGAGGCCCAGGCCTTCAACGTCCTGCTCAGCATCTACATTCTTCTTTACGTCCTGCTGGGCGGTACGCAGACCGCCTGGGGCCCGCTGGTCGGCGCAATTTTCTTCACGGTGGTCCCGGAACTGATCCGCAACCTGGCCATTGAAATCGGATCGAGCTGGCTGGCGGATAGCCGGTTCATTTTCTTCGGCGGCTTCATCGTCCTGATGATGGTTGTTCGGCCCGAAGGCGTTGTCACGAGAACGATGCAGGACAGGATAGGCTCGATGTTTACCGGCGGCCGCAGCAAAAAACCCGGCAAGGCGGAGTAATCGGAAATGACCGACCACGTTCTCACAATGACCGGTATTCATAAAAGCTTCGGCGGCCTCAAGGTCATCGACGACGTCTCGGCGGATGTCCGTCGCGGCAGCCGCACAGCCCTTATCGGGCCGAATGGCGCGGGCAAGACAACGATTTTCAACCTGCTGACCGGCGTCTATCCCATAGATCAAGGGACCGTCGTTCTTGACGGAATGGATATTACCCATGTGCCGTCCCAGGACCGCGTGGTTCACGGGATGTCGCGAAGCTTCCAGAACATCCGCCTGATGCCGCATCTGTCCACGATCGAAAACGTTATGCTCGGCCAGCACGCCCGTGCGCGGTCGCTCGGCGATCTGATGTTTCCGCTTGGCATCCTGTCGAGAAACAGATGGCGGGAAGAAGCGGAAGCCACGCTGCTCAATGCCGGGCTGGAAACCTATCCCGGCGAAGTTGTCGCCAATCTGCCCTACGGTGTCCAGAAACGCATCGAGGTCGTCCGCGCGATGGTCTCGCAGCCCAAATTACTGCTGCTCGACGAACCGGCCGCCGGGCTGAACGAGATAGAAACCCGCCAGCTTCAGGACCTGCTGGAGAAGGTTTCCGAATCCGGCGTGACGATTCTCGTCGTCGAGCACGACATGCATTTTGTCCGCAATCTTTGCGACCACGTGGTCGTGCTGAATTTCGGCCAGAAGATATTCGAAGGCACGCCGGACGAGGTCCATCAGGATCCGGCCGTTCTGGAGGCCTATCTGGGCCGCGACGATTCACAGCCCGCGAAAGAGACTTCCGATGCTTCTTGACGCTACCGGCATAAACGTCCGCTACGGTCGGAACCACGCTGTCCGCGATGTCGATATCTCCCTTGAGAAAGGTGAAGTGGTCACCGTTCTCGGTGCCAACGGCGCAGGGAAAAGCTCTCTGCTGAAGGCAATCTCCGGAACCGAAAAGGCAGAAGGCAGCATCATCTTCGAGGGCGAGGACATCGCAGGATGGTCTGCCCCCCGACGCGTTCAGGCAGGGCTGGTTCTCGTGCCCGAGGGACGCCAGATCTTCGTGAGCCTGACCGTTCATGAAAATCTGCTGATGGGCGCCTATTGCCGAAATGACGACGTTTCGGCCGAAACCGAAGCCATATACGAGCGATTCCCGAACCTCGCCAATCGACGCCACATGCCCGCATCTGTCCTTTCGGGCGGCGAGCAGCAAATGCTGGCCATCGGGCGCGCGATGCTGGCCCGCCCCAAGCTGATGATGCTCGACGAACCTTCGCTCGGTCTCAGCCCGATCCTCGTCTCCCAGCTTTTCAAGCTGATCAAGGACCTGAACCAGGAAGGTCTGACGATGATCCTGGTGGAACAGAATACGAATATGGCGCTGGCCACCGCGTCGCGCGGCTATGTACTCGAACTCGGCGCCGTCGTTCTGTCCGGACCGTCATCGGAGATGGCGAGCGACAGCCGTCTGGAAGAAGCCTATCTTGGGGGCTGATATAAAAGTAACATAAGGCAACACTCTCTACAGGGAACAAGGAGTACTCCGAATGAAACGTATATTCAGAACAACGGTGCTGGGCGCCGGCGCGCTCGCCGCCGGGCTTTTCACCGCATCGCTGCCGGCGAACGCCGCGGATGAGATCGTCATCGGTCTCAGCTACGGGCGTACCGGTATTTATTCGACCATCAACAAGACCACCGAAGTCTCCGTCGATATCGCCGTCGCTGAAATCAATGCCGCCGGCGGCATCAACGGCAAGCAGGTTCGCGTCGTCAAATTCGACACCGCGGGCGATCCGAAACAGGCTGTGGTCGCGGTTCGCAAGTTTGCGAAAGACGACAATGCGCTCGCCGTCATCGGTCCGTTTTCGTCGAGCGAGGCGCGCGTCGCCTTCGCCGCCGGCGAACGCGAGAAAATCGTCCAGATCCCCAACGCATCCTCCGCGCCGAACATGGCGGACAAGTTTTCTTATGCTTTCCGGATGACCGAGAGCGAATACGTCCAGATGCTCCGCGTCGTGAAAACCCTCAAGAAACGGGATGCGCTCAAGAAGTCGATTGCCATTCTGTACGGCACCGACGATGTCGTCTCGAAGGCCGTCGGCCTTTTCATCATGAAGCCGATCTTCGAGAAGGAAGGCGTGAAAATTACCGGCCCGTTCGGTTTCTCGCTCAAGGCCTTCGATGTCGCACCGCAGGTCTCGCAGCTTAAAGGCAAGCAGCTCGACTATGTCGGTGTCGCCGTTCTCACGAACCAGGCAATCCGCGTGCTGAAGGAACTTCGCCGTCAGGGTATCGAAGCGCCCATGATCGGCGCTCAGATCTGGGCCGATCCTGAAATCGTCGAGGGTTTTGCCGGACAGGGCGACGGCTCGGTATTCGCCACCTATTTCTTTTACGACCTGAACGATAAATCCCGCGCTTTCACGAAGAAGTTCGTCGAAGGCGCGGCTAAGCTCGGCATCACGAAGCCGTTCCCGCATCACGTCGACGTCAGCGCCTATGACACGATGTACGTGCTGAAAAAGGCCATGGAAGAGGCGAAAGTGACCGGCGATCCGGCCAAGGTCGTCGCCGAACGTGCGGCCATCCGCGACACGCTGGGCAAGCTGACCTATAACGATCTGGTAATCGGCGACGGCATCTGCTTCGACAAGTTCGGCGATGCCCAGCTGCCGGGCTACATCCTGACGATGGAGAAAAAGGAATGGAAGCTGCTCGACACGCACGCTCCCCTTCCGTGTAAATAACGCGCCGGACATCTCCGGACGTACGAAAGGCGGGGCAATTTGCCCCGCCTTTTTTGTGCGCTCTTTCGAAATCAGACGCTGATAAAGAATGCTTCAGTCCTAGATTCCAACGATGGTCGCCCCGCCATTCGGAGAAATCACCTGCCCGGTCATGTAGTCGGCTTCCGCAGACGCGAGCCAGGCGACCGCCCAGGAAATATCGTCCAGGGTCCCTATCCGTCCCATCGGGATTTCGGATGCCAATCCATCGATACGATCCTTGCCGACGGAATTCAGCGTCATAGCGGTCTCGATGATACCCGGCGCGACGGCATTGACGGCGATGTTCCAGGGGGCAAGCTCCCGCGCCCAGGACTTCACGAAGCCTGCCAGCGCCGACTTACAGGCGGCATAGTGCGACGCAAACGGCGCGCCCCCCATGGCGAAATTGGAGGTGATGTTGATGATCTTGCCATATCGGCGCTCCTTCATTGCCGGAACCACCGCCTGCGTCGCAAAGAACGATGCCTTCATGTTCACCGCCACCATCGCATCGAAGGTCGTTTCGTCAATATCCTCGATCATGAGCCCCTGCCCGCCGATCCCCGCATTGTTCACCAGAATATCGATCGGCCCCATCAAGTCCGCCGCCCTGCGGATCGCCGCCTGCAGGGCCGGAATGTCGGTGACATCGACGGCAACCGCGAAACCCTCCCCACCTGCCTTCACGATCGTCGAAAGAACATCCTCCGCAGCCGCCTCATCCCGATCCAGCACGATTACCTTCGCGCCACGTTCCGCAAGCATCGTCGCATGACGTCCGCCCATACCGCCGCCGCCGCCCGTGATCAGGGCCGTTCGCCCTGCCAGAGTTCTGTCAGTCGCATCGTCCATATCGCACTCCTTTGCACGCACTATGGAGACTTTCGGCAGGCAATCAATACAGTCACCGGCACTCATTCATAGAGGTTTGACAAGCGCAGGAGCATGCCGTCTAACGGATCGGATGAAGTGTATTTCAGTAACCCTCGGCGATATCGTTCGGTGCCTGCCGACCCTCGTGCTTGCGGTCGCGGGCGGGTGGCTCTTCTCGCTCGTAAATGCACCGCTGCCCTGGTTCTTCGGGTCCCTGTTCGCGATTGCAGGCGTAAACCTGCTCGGCTGGCGTATTCGCGGACCGCACGGATCCCGCCAGACCGGCCAGATATTCATCGGCACGACGATCGGTCTCTATTTCACACCCGTGGTGGCCGCCATTGTCGCTGCCCACCTGCCATGGATGGTACTTGTCGCTGTCATTACCATCGGTCTCGGCGGTCTCAGCGCCGTGGTGCTGGTAAAAATCGCGCGGGTAGACAGCGCCACGGCATTTTTCGGCAACGTACCGGGCGGCATGGCGGAGATGCTGGCCCTGGGCGACCGTTTCGGCGCAAAGCCGGCCGCGCTCACGCTGTCGCAGCTTACCCGCGTGACCATTGTTATCCTCTCGATTCCGCCGGCCCTGACCTTTTTCGGTGAAACCGGAAAGGACATCTTCGTCCCTCTGGCTGCGGAGGTTGACCTTCCCTGGCTGGTGCTTCTGCTGGGGGGCTGTGTCCTCTCGTCCCTGCTGCTTTACCGGCTGCGGGTACCCAACTGCTGGATGCTGGGGGCCGCGACTTTCGCGAGCCTGCTGACGGTCTTCGAGGTGACCCTCTCCGCGATGCCGCGCGAACTCCTGAATGTCGCCCAGGTCTTTATCGGTATCGCTCTCGGGCAACGTTTCGACCGCGCATCGATGGCCAGCGCACCGCGCGTTATTGCGGCGTCAGCGCTGACAACAGTCGTCATGATGGTCGCCGCTTTATTGCTTGCCGCCTTTATCGCCGGTCAGACGGATATCCCCGTGACGGCGATGATCGCCGCCACCGCCCCGGGCGGCCTTGCCGAAATGAGCCTGACGGCTGCCGTCCTGAACCTCGGGGTGCCGCTGGTGACCGCCTATCACATCATCCGCATTATCATGATTACGGTCTTCACCCTGCCCGCCTATAAACTCGCCTGCCGGATATTCGGCAACGCCTCGAACCAGCCCACGTGACAGACGCGGCCATACTGCGTTTCCTGCGGACGGCAGGCCTCGTCGGCGAAGACGAGACGCCGGCCATGGCGCCGCTAACCGGCGGTGTCTCTTCCGATATCTGGAAAATCGAAACCCGGTCCGGCGCCCTCTGCGTCAAACGGGCGCTGGCGCAGCTCAAAACCGAAAAAGTCTGGTACGCACCCGTCGAACGGAATGCGTTTGAAGCCGACTGGATCAGGATGGCCGCCGCCATTGTCCCTGCTGCCGCGCCTGAGCTGCTGGCAGAGGACCGGGAGGCCGGCATGTTTGCCATGGCGTATCTTGATCCAGCCGCCTATCCGGTATGGAAGGAGCAACTACGCGACGGCCTCGCGGACCCCGCGACCGCAGCGCAGGTCGGCAGCATTCTCGGACATATTCACGCGGCAACGGCAGGCGATGACGAGATCGCCCGGCGCTTCGCGACCGACAATATATTCATGCCGATACGGATAGAGCCCTATCTGCTGCGTACCGCCGAGGCGCACCCCGACCTTGCCGACAGGCTGACAGCGCTCGCCGATATCACCGCGCGGACGCGCAAGGTCCTCGTCCATGGCGATGTCAGCCCGAAAAATATCCTGATCGGCCCGGACGGCCCTGTATTTCTGGATGCAGAGTGCGCCTGGTATGGCGATCCCGCCTTCGATCTCGCGTTCTGCCTGAACCACCTGCTGTTGAAATGTATCTGGACGCCGGCATCGACGGATGGATTTCTGACCTGTTTCGCCTGCCTGAAAGATGCCTATCTGGCGGCGGTCGACTGGGAACCGGTTGCCGATCTTGAACAACGCACGGCCGACCTGCTGCCCGGTCTTTTGCTCGCGCGTATCGACGGCGCCTCTCCGGTAGAGTACATCAAGCGGGAAGCAGACAAGAACAGGGTCCGGCGGGCAGCCGGATCCGGGCTGTCAGAACGGCCCAAAACGCTGCAAGACCTTTGCGGCCTCTACAGGGAAGAAATCCAGAAATGAAGATCGTCGATGTCAAAGGCCGCCGTGTATGGGATTCCCGAGGCCGGCCCACGATCGAAGCGGAAGTAACCCTGGCAGGCGGCGCGATGGGTCGCGCCATCGCCCCTGCAGGCGCTTCCCGGGGCAAATTCGAGGCGGTCGACCTGCGCGACGGCGGAGATGACCTCGCGGGTTATGGCGTCGAGGACGCGCTGGAGAATGTAAACACGACCATTGCCCGTCTTATCGAAGGCATGGATGCCCGGAATCAGGAAGCAATCGATCTCGCCATCATCGACCTCGACGATACCGATACGAAATCCAAACTGGGCGGAAACGCGACAATCGCGGTCTCCATGGCGGTTCTTCATGCCGCGGCGAACGGCCAGAAACAGCCGCTCTGGGAATATCTCGCCAATGGCGCAGAGGTGCGCCTGCCGATGCCGGAGATTCAGATTTTCGGCGGCGGCGCACACGCGGGCGGGCGCGTGGATATCCAAGACTTCATGGCCATCCCGATCGGCGCAGAAAGCTTCGACGAGGCGCTCGAGATGATCGCCGAGGTATATATCGCCGCCGGGAAGCTGATGGCCGATGCCGGCAAGATCGCCGGGGTGGCAGACGAAGGCGGCTACTGGCCCGCATTCGACACCAATGAAGAAGCGCTCGACATGCTGACCCGCGCCATCGAGGCCGCGGATATGCATCCCGGCGAAGACGTCGCGATTTCGCTGGATATCGCCGCGTCGGAGTTCGGGCAGAACGGCATTTACAAGCTCGGTCTCGAAAACCGGGAACTCGACGGTGCCGGCATGATCGACATGCTGGGAGAATGGATAAACCGCTATCCCATTATCTCCATCGAAGACCCCCTCGGCGAAGACGATCCGGAAGCATTCCGCGACTTCACCCGGAAATACGGCGACGAGATCCAGATCATCGGCGATGACTTTCTGGTCACCAATTCAGAGCGCATCGACAATGCTGCCGATGCCGGTATCTGCAATTCGGCCCTGATCAAACCCAACCAGGCGGGCACGATTACCGAGACCAAAGCCGCCCTCGAGGCTGCAAAAAGGGTCGGCTGGGCGACCGTCGTGTCGGCGCGGTCCGGCGAGACCGAAGACGTCACCATCGCGCACCTGGCCGTCGGCTGGAATGCCGGTCAGCTCAAAGTCGGCTCCTTCGCCCGGTCCGAACGGATGGCGAAGTGGAATGAAGTCCTTCGCATCGAAGAAGCGCTCGGTGACCGGGCGATCCTTGCGGGGACATGAAGGCGGTCCTGCAATACCGCGCGAGCCCCGGCTTTCGCCGTCAGATAGACGCGCTGCTCCCCGATTGGCTCCAGATAGCCGTTATCAACGAGGCCGACAAAGAGGCTTTCGCAACGGCGATGCGGGATGCCGCGATACTGCTCCATGTCTTGGAGCCCGTAACCGCGGATGTTATCGCCGATGCCCCCAACCTGCGCCTGATCCAGAAGATCGGCGTCGGCGTCAACACCATCGACCTTGAAGCCGCGAAACGGCACGACGTCGCCGTCTGCAACATGCCCGGGACCAACGCACGGGCCGTCGCCGAGATGACGCTCACGCTGATGCTCTCGGCGCTCCGCCGGGTACCCTATTACGATGCGCGGATGCGCGCCGGCGACGGCTGGACCGCGGATCTCGGTTCCTTCGATGGACTCGGTGAGATTGCCGGCCGGACGGTCGGTCTGGTCGGGTACGGCGATGTCGCCCGGATACTGTCCCCCATCCTGACGGCGATGGGCGCGCGCGTTCTATACACCGCCACAACCCCGAAACACGACGCCGACGCGGAATGGCGCGACCTGCCCGCCTTGATGCAGGAATCGGATATCGTCTCTCTCCACCTTCCGCTGACCGCCGAGACCGAAGGCATGATCGATGCGGCGGCTCTCGCCTCGATGAAACAGGGCGCGGTGCTGATCAATACAGCGCGCGGCGGCCTGGTCGATGAACCTGCGCTCGTAGAGGCCCTTTCATCGGGCCGGCTGCGCGCCGCGGGGCTCGATGTCGTCTGCGTGGAACCCGCACCCGCCGGGAATCCGCTATTCGCGCTCGATAACGTTGTGGTCATGCCGCATATCGCCTGGATTACCCCTGAAACCCTTGAGCGCAGCCTCGGCATTGCCTTCGAGAACTGCCGCCGTGTCCGCGACGGGGAAGATTTGTTGCACCGGGTGGTCTAGAAGTTTCACAGATAAACGTTCGAACAATCCGGGAGCCGGGCCTTGAAACTCGTCAGCTTCGAAGTGAATACCGCCATCGGACGGGCACGACGTATCGGCGTGCCCATCGACGGAGACGAAACCGGGCGCATCGCCGACCTGACGAGCTGTTACACCGGCTATCTCGCCGACCGGACGGACGAACCCACGCCGCGGGAAATAGCCGCCGTCCGCTGCCCGCCCGACATGATCGGGTGGCTCAAAGGCGCACACAAATCCCGCGAAGCCGCCGAAGCCGCCGTGAAATGGATAGTAACACGGCTGAACGGAGATCCGGACCCGCAGGGCATCGACGGCGAACGGCTGGTTTTCCCGCGGAGCGAGGTAAAACTGCTCGCTCCCGTCCCGCGGCCCGGCGCGTTCCGGGACTTTTCGATCTATCATACGCATATGTCGAAAGCCGACGTGCCGTTCGTAAAAACCGAACACTGGTACGTGACGCCGCCCTACTACAAGGGCAACTGCGACACGATCACCGGTCCCGAAGACCCGGTGCCCTTCCCCTACTACACCGAACGCCTCGACCTCGAAATCGAGCTCGGGATCATCATCGGCAAACAGGGCTCCAACCTGACCTTCGACGAAGCGAAGGAGCATATTGCCGGCTATACGATCCTGGTCGATCCGAGCTGCCGCGACGGCTACAAGCGCGAAACGTTCGGCCCCAACAAGCGGAAGGATTTCTGCACGCCGATGGGCCCCTGCCTTGTCACCGCCGACGAGATTGACGAGTTCGACATCGACTGCAGCGTGTCGGTCGATGGAGAGGTCTGGTGGGAGGGCAATACGGGCGAGCCCCGGTCATTCCGGGCGGAACACCTTGTCGCCTATGCATCGGACAACGAGACGATCTATCCGGGCGACGTCATCGGTACCGGCACAATCGGCATGGGATGTTCGATGGATATCCACAAATGGCCGCAGGTGGGCCAGCATATGACCTTCACGATGGCCGGCATCGGTGCGATGACGCTGGAAATCGTGAACGGCGACGATCGCGTGCGCCACGTGGACGGCATGCCCGGCCTGATCCCCTATCCCGGCGAGGACAGATAGCCCGTAAATCAGTTAGCCACCCGGATCAGGAAGTGGCGGTAGCCTTCTTCAGCAGAAAGACGCCGATTCCAGTCAGGACGATCGAGGCCGCGAAAAACCACATGCCGATTTCCATCCGCGCGTAGGCGATACCCGATGTTTTCGCCACGACAATTGCCATCGCGACGAGCAGCACATCGGCGCAGGACCAGCGACCGAAAAATTCCAGCCTTCCGATCCAGCGATCCGGCGCGGCTCCCCTTTTCCTGTAGCGTTGCCACAGCACCAGAGCGGCAAGGATCTTGCCGAGCGGGAAAACAACGGAAAACACGATCACGACGAAGCCCAGCAGATATTGCTCGTCTTTCAGCAATTCCAGGGCCGCTTCGGCGATCGAAAAGCGGCTCGAAAATATCGCGAGATTGCTCACCTCGACCACAGGCAAATACACGCCCAGGACCAGAGACAGGGCGGCAATCAGGAGCACCGGGAAAATAAACCTGTCAGCGCGGGAAAATGCGGGCGTTTGTTCAGACATCGCGAACGGTCGCCCCAAGGACTGACAATACAAAAGCGGCGAAAGATCGGTTTTGGGGTGGCTGAGGGGATTTGAACCCCCGACCCCCTGGACCACAACCAGGTGCTCTAACCAACTGAGCTACAGCCACCGCAAGAACCGGCGGACTAAGTAGCCCTCACGCCGACGGTCGTCAAGAAGCTTCGCAATGTCGCCTTCAGCCAAAATGCGATTTCAGCCGGCGGATCGCTTCGTCGATGGTCTCCGCCTTCTTGCAGAACGAAAATCTTGCGAAATAGCCTGTCTCTTCCGAGGTATAGAATGCGCTCACCGGGACCGCGGCCACGCCCGCCTCCACCGTCAGGTATTTGCAGAATTCGGCGTCGCTGCCGTTATAGCCAAGGGGACGGAAATCCGTGGTCAGGAAATAGGTCCCCTGACAGGGAATGACATCAAACCCGATATCGCGCAGCCCGTCTGCGAGATGGTCCCGCCGCGCTGCCATATCGGCGGTCAGCGTCTCGAAATAGGAATCGTCTTTCCGCAGTCCGAAGGCGACGGCCGCCTGCAGGTTCGGCGGGGTCGTGAAGGTCAGGAACTGATGCGCCTTCGCGATCGGTGTCAGGACCTCGGGCGCCGCCGTGATCATGCCGATTTTCCAGCCTGTCAGGGAGAATATCTTGCCGGCCGACTGGATACGGACCGTGCGGTCGCGCATGCCCGGCAGGGTGATCATCGGAACATGCGGCACGCCGTCAAACGCGAGATGCTCGTATACCTCGTCGCAGACTGCAAAGGCGTCATGCTTCCGGCACAGGGCCGCGATGAATTCAAGCTCCTCGCGGCTGAAGACCTTGGCGCAGGGGTTCATCGGCGTGTTTACAAGGATCAGCTTGGTTTTGTCTGAAAACGCCGCCTCCAGCTCCGCCCGCGGCAACTCCCATCCCGGCGCTTCAAGCCGGACAAGCCGGGCAATGCCCCCGCCCCGCTGAACTATCGGCAGATAGGAATCATAGAGCGGCTCGATCAGGATGACTTCATCGCCGGGCTCGATCAGCCCGAGCAGGGCCGCACCGAGCGCCTCGGTCCCGCCCGACGTCACCATCGTTTCCGTCTGCCAGTCTATATCGAGACCGTAAAACCGGTCGGCGTGCTCCGCCACCGCCTGACGCAGGTCGGGAATGCCGAACATGGACGGATACTGGTTCACGCCGTTGCGCAGGTAGTCGACACCGGCCTCGACCACATCTTCGGGCCCGTTGCCGTCGGGAAAGCCCTGGCCCAGATTGATGGCGTCATGTTCCTGAGCGAGACGTGACATGACCTCGAAAATTGTCGTGCCGAAGCTGGAAAGAATGGTGTTTCCGGATTTCACGGGCGTTTCCTGTCTTATTACCGGCCGTTTTACTAGCACAGTGACAAGTCTGTGTGCCAGTGCAGCCGGCTTGACGCAGCCGTCAGGCCGGGCCCAGACTGTCGGGGCATCAATTGCACGGGAGAAACGATATGCCGCGTCTTCTGATCACCTGCAGGAAATGCGAACGAAAACTCTATACCGGGCTCACACTCGAAAGCTGGTTCATCTTCGAATGGGTCGATATTCAGGGCGCAACGACAACCTGCCGTGCCTGCGGCACGGAAAATGCCTGGGACAAGTCCAACACCTATCTCGAAGCGGATGGCGGCGGCGGTTAATACCGTGACGTCAACTCGCAGAGATATACTCGCGAAGGGCGTCTGCTTCATGCAGCACTTCGTCCAGCCGGCTTTTGACGGCATCGCCGATACTGATCATCCCGCAGAGCTCTCCGTTTTCGACCACCGGCACATGTCTTACCCGGCGCTCGGTCATCCGGCCAAGCAGATACTCGCTCGTATCGTCCAGCCGGCAGGTCATGACGTCCTGTGTCATGACGGAGCTGACAGACGCACTCAGCAACCCTGCGCCTTCATCGGCGAGGCCGTGAACGAAATCCCGCTCGGATACGATCCCGTCGACGGATTTACCGTCCCGCGACACCACCAGTGCACCGATGCCTGCGTCCCGCAGACGCTGGACGGCGATCTCTATTGTGGCGTCAGGCGCGATCGTATACACCTCACTACCCTTGTTCCGAAGTATCTTTGAAACTTGCATATCGTGGTCTCCTTGAAGGTTTTCACGGAATACACAACGCATAGTATCCAAGGTTGGAACGGCGCGAGGAAGATGGCAAGAAGTATCTAATGGTTAAATTTTAGGCAGGTGCCTAATTTTCCGCCTGCCGGCTTGTTTCTTCCCCGCAAAGAACGCAAAGAACAAGGGTTTTCCGCGCTTTACAAACGCGTTGGGAATTGGCACGAATCCTGCAAGGGAAGCGGCATCGTCAATCCGGTCATTGAGCAGGAGGGCGGATCTAACAGGGATGCGCAAGAACCATGAAAAAAATCGAGGCGATCATCAAACCGTTCAAGCTGGACGAGGTCAAGGAAGCGCTGCATGAAGTCGGCGTGAAAGGACTTACCGTTACCGAGGCCAA